>ERZ773241.25-NODE-25-length-168831-cov-8.135499_pt1 | contig 168831 bp, 165 predicted proteins | sample MGYA00580989_ERZ773241 | MGnify/ENA primary metagenome ERZ773241 (study PRJEB29015, sample SAMEA2737804) | human gut metagenome | biome: human gut; feature: human-associated habitat; material: faeces | place: China | collected 2012 ... | reverse complement strand
GCTTCAGCAGGAGTGCTGTCATTCTGTCGGCAATCTTGAAGATTTATTTCTGGGGGGGGGGTAAAAAATTATTAATTTGAACAACTTTATTACTATAAAATAACTAAAGGGTAAAATCTTCAGATAAGAATAACTGTATGTCAAGTAGACCAAGAAAGAATTCCTTTAATTTTCCATAAAATTCACTATATTTGGTCAGTTAAAATTTTTTCATGATATGGATATTTACGATTGGCTATCCAAAAGAACACCCAGGTCTGTTGATGAATTGAGGCCATGGCCAGAAAATCCTCGTCTTAATCCCGAGGAAACACATGTTACAACATCGGATTATGTTGAGGATATTATATCTGAAAAAGCTGATCGTGAAAATTTTTGTGATCTAGTTAAATCTATAGCAGAGAGAGGTTTTATACCTGCAGATCCTATTGTCGTATGGCAGAATCCTGACAATAAAAAATTTTATGTCGCAGAAGGTAATCGTCGTATTTTGGCTCTCAAAATACTTAGAGATCCAGACAAAGCTCCGCGAAGCATAAGAGCTATTGTGCGAAAATATTCAGCATTGATTGACCTAGCATCTATAAAAAAGGTACAGGTAAGTGTTGCTCCTTCATTCGATTCAGCAGAATGGTATATTAACCAACGTAACAATACTTCATCATTGCAAAGACCGTGGAGTAGAGTGCAGCAGCAACGTTGGATAGCTTCTCTATATGAAAAATATGAGGGTAATATTGACCAGATATTGTCAATTACGAATTTAGATAAGTCTGAAATAGAGGGATATATAAGAATTCTTAAACTTAAAGACTTTATTAATATTCCTGAAATAAAGAATGAATTATCTCCAAATGAATATGCAAGGGCAAATTCTTATAAATTTCCAATTACTATTTTAGAACGTTTCTTTAATTATGCCGAGGTTAAGGAGCGGTGGGGCATATGAATATGACGGTATTGAAATAAGAATTAAGTCAAATAAAAAATCTTTTTATAAGGCTTATGTAGCCCTAATAAAACGTATTGTAAATGAAGGAGAAGATCAAATAAATACACGATTTAAATCAGATGACGTTGCGACTATTTTAGATAGTCTACCTGTGGTGAGTTTCGACCCTCCATTCTCAGAAGATGAAACGAGAAATATACTTCCGACAGAAAAAGATACACCAAAATCTGAACTACGACCAAACCCCACACCAAATCAAAATCTTCAACCTCAAAAAAACGATCCTAACAGAAATAGGGTTGTTTTAAATATTTATAAGTTAAATACAGGTAATGCTAAACTTTTAGCTTTGTTTAACGAACTAAAAGAAATACCCTTTCGTTATAAGAATAGTATAGCGGCAACGATTAGAGTCTTTTTAGATGTTGCCGTATTAAATTATATACAAACAGAGGGATTAGAAGATTCGATTAAAACGTATTATAGATGTGAATTGCGAGATGTAATTCTAAGAAAAGATTAGAATTTATTAAAGCTAATCACTTATCTGGAAAATCTCAAGTAATAGTGAGTAAATTATTAAATCCAGAAAATGAATACTCTTTGGATGTGCTTAATGGTTATATTCACAGCAATGATACTCATTATTCTGGCAAACAATTTTTGTATAGCATCAGCGCTGAATTTCAATAAATTACAGAAGTATACATCAAATGTACATCAAATTCAGGAAACTGCGCAGAACAGTTTAACTTCGCAAGCTATTTAACTATTTATCAGAACATTATAATCCAACAGGATTGATAATGCAAAAATAGGATAAAAATCGATAAGAAACCGGTAAGAGCCGGTTGTTTTTTTATAAAGCAATGAGGTTTGATTATCACCCTCAATATCGGTCGTGGTTGGCACCGTTTACTTCCGTACGAACAACCATTGTATGAATGCCCCAACCACGAGGGGTACGAAACGGTTCAGCACAATCCCCATGTTCATCTCCGGCAGTACGGCGAGCAGGAGTGTAGCTGCTACCCCGCATGTCGTAGCGAAGACGCTGCGCTCGGGATTGCCTGTGTTCATGCCCAGACTTACGGCCAGACAGAAACCCACAGGTGCAAGTAGTCCGTAATGTATCCACGTCGCATAAGGATAATCATTGGGCAGCCATCCGGCCCAGAGGTGGTCGAATACCACGATCGCACCCATGATCAGGGCGGCGAAGACGTATTTCAGACGGGTGGATAATTTCATACAGCGGTTTTATTGCAGCAAGGCCTCGAACTTACTGCGCAGCGTCTCGGCAGATGCCATCCCGACATGGCGTTCTACGATTTCCCCTCCGCGGACGAACAGTAGTGTGGGGACGTTGCGTATCGTATAACGGGTAGCCAAGGCATTATTGTCTTCGACATCGCATGTGCCTACGTCGATACGGTCTTTATACTCTTCGGCCAATTCTTCGATGATAGGAGCCAGTATCCGGCAGGGAGCGCACCATTCGGCCCCGAAGTCGATTACCAGCGGTTTATCTTCCATCAGGAAAGTATCGATGTTTGAGTCAGTAATTTCGACAGCCATAAGTAACGAAAATTTGGTTTTTCAAATGCGGGTACAAAAATAATGAAACCCGACTGAGGAATAAAATGTTTTTCTTTGAAAAGTTTTGGATGATGGGAAATGCAAAGCTGTACATTCAATAAAGGGAAGTGTCCCCCCACCCCCTTGTTTATGTGTGCTTGCTATCTCTAATCCGTTTCTGCCGTGTAGTCTTGCATTTTGAATGCATGGTTTAGCTTTTCTTGTTCGTCGATCGAGTTATGCAAAATCGCGCATAAGGAACGATATAAACGGCATGTCTCCGAGTTTTTCGTCTTCCCCGACTTCTTCCACATAGACAGTGTGGGACAACCAACCGTCGGGGCGGACATCACTGCGGCAGAGGTCGGCAATTATTTCTTTGGATATCTTTCCGATTCGTAACATAGCTTGGATTGAATTAAATATTAAGGATCGGCTGCCCGCAGTCCGGGCAGTAGACAGTGTTTTTCTTGTCCGCGAAGTATTCGCGCCACTGGCGGCAGAAGGGGCAGTCTTGCGGCGTCTGCCCGTGTTTGATTACCTGGTAATCATTCCAGCCGTCGCTGTCGGAGAGTGCCCGGACGTAAGCGTCGTATTCGGCCTTGGTGCGGAAGTCGATACGGTCGACGATACCGCCGTTATTCATCAGCCACTCTTCGGAGGGGAGTTCGTTCGTTTCGTTATACCGGGCGACGGCCTCTTCGCCCAAGATGATTGTTGCTTCGATCATAAGTCTGTTTTTTTAAGTTATGCGATAGTCAGGGTGTAGTGTGCGATCCCATTGTCCTTCCACGGCTGATACATCAGCGCATGGCGGATGCACTTGTCGTAGGCAAGGAAGCGGGAATAGGCACTGGTGCGGTAGTAATATTTACCGATTTCGTTCTGTTTCCGGATGGCGGCTTCCAGCACTTCGTCGTCCGAGCAGCCCATGTGAAGCCCGTCCCGCTCTATCCGGCGGACGAGGTCCGTCGCTTCGGCGAAAAGCCGCTCGATATCGTCGCAGGCGGCGCAGTATGTTGGGTAGAGCTTTCGGACGGCAGACATGAATTTGGTCGTACCTTTCAATGTCAGTTTTGTAGTGGACTTGGCGATACTCCGCAGTTCGGCAAATTGCTGCCGCACATCTTCCAGTGTAATCCTACGACAGTTTCGGACATCGATAAACAACGTGCAGTTGTTGTATACCCGCATGTGCTCCGCGGTGATTTCAAAAACGACGCCCTCGATCGGAGGGCGCCGCAGGTATTCTTCTCTTGGCATCTGCTAATAGTTTTCCAATGATTTGACTCCGTAATTTTCGGCCCACACGGCCACGCCGTCCCAGAGCATGTCGGCGTCCATCTCGACCTTTTCGGCGATACGGTCGATCAGGCCGGCGTCCTGTTCCGTCACGTCGTAGCCGTGTTCGCGCATCTGTTCCACGGTCAGGGATTCGACCACGTAGTGGCGTCCGTTCTCTTCGATCTGAGCGTTCAGCTCGTCGAGCAGCCGGCGTTGTTCGGGGGTAATGTCCTGCATGGCAGCCTCCAGCCGGCGGAGGGTTTGCTGCATTTGGATACTGGTAAAGTTCATAATGTCTTCGATTGAGTAAGATATTGTTCGATGGATTTATAGCGGTTGGGTCTGTTCGCGTTTTCATTGAAGCCGTTCAGGCAATGGAGTAAGGCTGCTTCGAGCGTGATGTAGCGACGCGTGAAAGTTTGAATGTTGTCCAGACAAAACGCCTCTACGATATAACGGAACGGGGCGTATTGTTCCTCCGGCTCTTTACGGATGCACACGAACCACTGGAAGTGGAGCTGCACTTTGAAACTGTCGCTCTCGCCGGGCTTCATCAGCCGCTCCTCGTCCAGAAGGCGCCGGACAAGTGCCGCATCGAGCCACTGCTCGCATCCCCGATAGGATTTGATCCGGGCCGTACAGGCAGCCGCATACCGTTCGATCTCTTCCTGCGTCAGGTTGTGCTGCTTCGGATAGAACTTCAATACCTCTTCCGTAGTTACGGGGATCCGTTCGTCGTCGATCTCGATCAGGTAGGTGCGGTTCTCCATGACCGGCCGGAACTCGAAGCCCTGACATTCGACGAGGGTGAATTCCCGTTCGGGATCGGGTTCGGTCAGGGTTTTGAGTTCTTCGAGGTCGCGGCATGCCGCGATGGCGTCTGGACCATTGGCCGCGTTCTCCGGTCCGCCGATACGGATACGTGCCTGTTCGTATCCGTCGTAACTGTCGGTACGGACGATCTGGCAAAGGGCGAAATTGGGATGCGAACCGTTCCGGGCCGCGTATTCCGCCCACATCTTGTCGATGTCGGCCTGCACCTCGTCCGGATCGGTCAGGGGAACATTCCCGCAATCGTCGCATTGCCCGTCAGAGAAGGCGTCATATCCGAACTCGACAAATTCCTTCGTATTGGGATCGACGACGGCGGCACACTTGACATGTGTGCCGCCGCAAATACTGCATACGATCATATCGATTAATTTATGTGATGTTTATTCTGTTTCGTCGGGAATTTCCTCTCCCGTATAAGGATTGTAGAGCGGCATATTGCCAACTGCCTCGGCGTCGATGGCGAAAGCTCCGAGAGCGACGTCGTAGAAAAGTTCCAGTTTTTGTGGCGTCGAGGCCACGAACTTCTCGGCCTCCTGCTGCGGTAGTCCCGAAAGCATAAGGCCCCGGACGCGGCGGCGGAACATCTCGGGATTGACCGTCGGAGTCGTGGCGACCTCGATTACTTCGGTTACGTCGTCCGTGATGGCCAAGCGGTCGGGACCGGCTACTGTTTTTGGTGTGATGTATTGCATGCAGAACCGGTATAAGGGACTCTCCTCCGCCCGGTTGTCCTGATGGTAGGCCGCGAACTCCTCGCTTAGTGCCGATAGCTGCTTCGGATCGCCGTCGCCCTGCAGGAGCGGGCGCAAGGGGCCTTCCGGCAAGGCGTCTACCGAGGCATCGAACGCCTCGTCACCTTGGCCGTACAAGTCCGAGAACATCTCCACGAGGGCCGAGCCGATCACATGGAAGAGATTGATGTGCATCTGCTCCTTGTAGGCGTCCCGTGAGCAGTCGTCTTCCCGAATGAAGAAGTCGGCCATGGCTTCGTAGTCGATCCAATAGATGATCTCCTTCCAGAAGACGCTGCCGCCCTTGTACAGGGTGATGCAGCCGGTATCCTGCCGTTCGTCTTCGTCGAAAACGTCGGCGTCGAAACGCATGGTCAGGCCGAACGGTTCGAGAAAGGGCCGGGCCTGTGCGGCGAGCACGGCGTCGTTCCATGCGCGTAGTTCCTGAATGATCGCTTTTTTGTCCATTTTGATTATCCGTTTTTGTGATTTTGTCTGAGGATTTTTCTGTATTGCCGCACGATAAGGTTCGCATCATCGTGAAAGAGGGCGAGATTATCGCCCTCTTTCCATATCCTAAATGCTGCTTTCGTCATTGCGCCCGCAGATTTCGGTGTCGGTAATCGTGATGCCGCTGCCTTCCGGCGCGGTAAAACTGTAATCCATCTCGTCGATGAAGTATGCTGCCTCTTCATCGGAGATGGACTCCACCGCCGGACATTCCAGAGCGAGGCGGACGGTAATGTAGACTGTTTTCGTTGCCATAGTTACAGGACATATCTGAGGAACAGAGCGATGTCGTAGAGCTGTTCGTCGTAGATCTGGAATCCGGTTCTCTTGTCGCCGTCCGAGTCGATACCGTCGGCCATGATGTAGGTTTCGCACTCCTCCTCTTCGAGGTAAACGTCGGTGATGTCGATGCGGGGAAAGTAGTGCTTCCCGTAAACCAGTGCGGCGACCGGATACTCCCTGTCCTCGTTCTCCGGCGTATAGGTTACGCGCCCGCCGTGCCGGCGAAGCGTTTCGACGATCCGCTCGCGGGCCTCTTTCTGCCATGCGTTCGCCCGGGAGACGAGCGAGAGAATCGGATTGTCCGTGCCATCTCTGCGGATGCCATCCTCCGTTCCGATGTCGAATCGCATTAGGGAGGCCACACGCTCGTATTCTTCGTCGTAGAACTTGTGATATTCATCTTGAAACTCATCTTTGTAATGGGTGTCGCTGTTGGGATCGTCGGGGTCGTCCGGCTCGACGAATGCCTCGAAGGGCTGTTTGTATTTATCGACCATACGACCGACGGCTAGATCCGAGGCGATCTCCATGATCGACGAGTTGATGTTGTCCTTGTGTGTTGCGTAATAGTGATTCAAGTCCATATCGTTCGTTTTTAATGGGTTGATCAAACATTGAAAAATGATCTCAGTTCCTCGATATCGCGTTGTTCCCGGTCGAGGCACCGGTTGTACAGGTCGAGGTCGATCAGCTCCTCGACCGCCTCTTCCGCGAGCCGGATCAGCTCTCTGGGCGGCAGGGCGTCGAGCTCCCAGCTCGTGCGGCCGTATTCCCGGATGTACCATTTGGCCCGGGGATCGGTGATCTTGGCCGGATTGGGCGGCGGGTTGAACCGGCGTATCTGTTCCATGGTCAGGGCCACGGGGCGCACGTCGACCTCGCGCCCGAACTCCTCCATCCGCTCGCGTATATCGCGGACCATGTCCTTCCCCGAAGGGTCGTGGTCGCCGAAGTAAAGGATGACATCGCCAGAACGGAGCCTCCGGTGGGCGTCGTACATGGCCGAGATACTGCTGTACCCGCGGTTGACCATCAGCCGGATATGGTACTTGCTCGTTACCCGGAAGAGCACGTTCGAGAGCGCGTCCTTCTCGACCCATATCTCGATGTTGCGCTGTTGACCCTGCATACGGTCTACGCGGTACTGCTCGATGGTATCCTGAATGGCGTGCTGCACGTCGCGCACCCAGTACGGCAGCTTGGGTACACGCACGCGATCCTCAATGGCCGACCAGTCGACGATGCCTGCCATGCGTCCCTTTTTGAGGATATTGCTCAGCTTGGCGTATTCCCGGTCGTTGTTGGGGATGATGTCTTTCGATACGAGCTGATAGTAAAGCTGTCGCAGTGTCAGCACGTAACCGTCGTTACGGTATTCTTCCAGAATCGTATTGATCCGTTCGAGCATGATCCGGTTGGCCTTTGACAACCGGAGTTCGCTGTCGAATTGCTGTTTCATGTCGTGTCGTATTGGGCGGTCGTTATAAATCCTCTTCCTCTTCCTCTATCCGGTGGACCGTGGCGCCGTCCGTGGAGAATAGTACACCCGGATCGGGCGAGCCGTGATAGACCGACTCGATAATATCGTCGTAGTACGGAATCCTTTGCCGCACGGCCGCGTTTTCGAGTTCCGTCCACCGAGTATCGTCCTGCCCGTCGTTCTTGAAGTCGATCGGCTGGTCAGCCGGGATGCGCCAGCAGGCCCGTGTCGCGGCGTCGGCCTCTTCGACGATGCGCTGCATCTGGGCGTCGGTCGTATCTTTCGTGCAGAAGGGACAAGGGAATCCTTCCAGCTCCTTGCGGCTGACATAGCTGTTGCCGCAGCGGAACTCGCGAGTGTAGAAATCGCCTTCGACGATCTCGAAGCCCAGCCCCTCGACAAGCAGCACCGTAGCGCCGTTGTCGTTGTGAAGCATCGTGCGCTTGCTCATGTGCTTGTCGCGGATTTCGGCCCAGTTCGGAAGGTCGTCGCGCTCGGTGGTCCAGATGCCGCGACATTCTTGGGGAAGCGCATTGTATTCGGGAAGCGTGATCTTGATCATAGGTTCGAATGATTATCGGATGGTAGGATAATCGGTTATTCCCGGGGCTTGAGCCAGACGCCCTCCGGTGTGAATGCGAAGAGGATATTACGGAGAAATCCGGCCAGCTCTCCGGCGTCCGGGTCGCCTGTGAGATCGTACATAAAAGTCATGCCGCCGCCGTAAATGCCGATAATGATCAGGTCGGTGTCAAGCTGCCGGGTTTTGGTGACACCCCATGCGTAGTCGTCGAGGGATTCCTTGCAGAAAAAGGAGATCGTTCCCCCGGCCGGAAGCGTAGAGGCCCTTTCGGCCAGTTCCCGGAAGGATGTTTTGACGGGTCTGGCCATGTATTCCCGGATGTTCTCCAAAACAAGCTCCAGATCGTTGTCCATGAGTTGTCCGTAGCTCTCCCATATCTGAACATCCCCACCGCAGCCGTCGTCGAGCGTCAGGTAAAGGTCGTCCTTGTCGTCGATGCCTACGGCCAGCACCGTCGTTTCGTTGGCCCGGCCTTTGTTATCCCACCAGAGGGCCATCGAGGATTGTTCGATGCTTCCCAGATCGAGTTCCTTCGTTCCAAGTACACGCAGCAGGTCTTTGATCTCTCCGGCAAGGTCGAAAGCCAGCGGAACGCTCTGCCAGGTCGTGCCGTCGGTGCGTCCATCGACGACGGGATAGACCGCCAGCTCGTACCGGTTCGTCTGCCCGTTCAGACATATATTGAAATCCACGTTCCGGTCACCGTCATCGTAACCGATCCAATAGTCGTTTTCATCGGGCCCGGCAATGTTTCCTGAAATAATCTCCTTGCCGAATATACTGACGGACAGGATTTTCGTATCGGGGTCGAAACGTGCCGTGCAGCCTTCGAGCAGCACGCTCTTTCCCGTTGGTTTCCGTGCGGTATCCGGGATACCGTTGTGTCGTTCTTTTGTCATATTTTAACAGGTTTGAAGATTTGTTATTGAATTTCGCCGCATGGCGCTCCGGCCCGCAGGTCCGGAGCCTGCGCGGAGTGGCTCATACCGCAGTCGGTAAGGTTGCGGCATGCGTTGCGTCTGCGCTGTTTCATAAGCCGAATCAGATGATGTGTATGGCGCGGAGTTCCAGCCGGTAGGCATGCAGCGACGGGCGGTAGCCGACTTTCTGGATGGTTTCGCGCAACTGGGCGATGGTGTAGCTCCCCGACGGGTCGAGCCCGTAATCCTCGGCGAAGGCGGCGATGCCGGTCTTGCAGTATCCCAATTTGGCGTGCAGGTAGCGGGCGTCGACTGTCTGCTGCGGATCGGGCTCCTGCCCTCTGCGCTGCATCTCCTTCCACTTCCTTTTCCATCCCGGGATCAGGTCGTCGAAATCGTCGTCGTGGTAGGTTATGCCCGCCCTGCGGATACAGTAGCCTACGGTCTGCCCCATGAACGTATTGCGGTAGAAGGTCGTGCCGAACACCGTGCGGACGGGTTCCACGTCGTAATAGCACAGGGCCTGCACGTCCTTGAGAGCGGCGGGAACCTTCGGTTTACGGAAGTGCGGGTCGTGGTCGGCCACGGTCTTCTCCAGCCAGGTCTTGTGGAACGTACCGATGCGGTGGCAGAAGACCGGCTCCGCAGGTATGTAGCTCCTGGCGGCGCGGGTCATGATCAGCAGGGTGTCGGCGGACGAATACCTTCCGGTGCGGAACAGTCCGAGGTAGGTATTGCCGATACGGCAGTAGCTGAACTCGCGCCGGTCGCTCTTCAGCTCTGTGAGCGACACTTCGCCGCCGTAAAACTCTTCTGAAAGCCCGGTCTGCTTCGAGAACTCGGTAAAGTGGTGGCGCGGCAGTTCATCCTTGAGGCTCGGCATTTGGCGGTACAGCTTCCGGGTACGTTCCGGGGTGAGATAGCGGCGCGGCAAGTATCCGACAAGGTCCGGGTGCTCCTCGTAAACCCGTGTTCCGATCTTCCAAGCAATGAGGTGGCGAGGCGTCTGCCTGATCCACTCGAACGACGGACCGTGCTCCAGACAGTAGGCGACGAAATCCTCTGTCCACACCTCCTGCGGCAGTTCGGGGATGTCGAAGCCCCGGCGGACGAAGGCTTCACAGACCTCGCGCGTGAGTAGGCGGCAGTCCTCCTCACCGACCAGCGAATCATTGTAATAGCGTCGCTCCGAGCTATGCTCCACGGCCAGCAGCAGTCGTTCGGATACGCGGAACCGCTCCGGCAACTTGCGGAAGTCGTACGGCGACTCCGAGACGATCCGGTCGGCCAGCTCGTCGGTCAACAGGGAGAGTATCTTCTCCTGCATCGCCTCGGAGTCCATCATCCTGCCGACCATGTTCTTGTCGGAGAAGAGGGCCGCGCGTAGCAATCCGTAATCGTATTTTTCGACGGGGACCTGCGCATAGTCCAGCGCGGCGAGCGCGAGCAGGTAGCGGCGTGTACGGAACCCGTGCGGCGTCAGGCGCTGCAGGGTCGCTATGGGCAGGATTTGCTTTTGCAGCAGGGTCAGGTAGAAAGCTGCGTTGCGTATCCGTTTCGGGACGAACGAGAGGATGACCTGCACGATGCGTTCCTGACAGGCATTGTCGACTGTACGGTTCCAAGACCGGGTACTCGGAGCGTTGTGCAGGAGAACGTGGCAGGCCAGTTCTTTCGTCCACGCCGCCTGCGGGATCAGGTCGAGCAGGTGCAGGACACCCCGCCCGGTCAGCGCCTGTTTCAGTATATCCCCGGAGCGCAGCGGCTCGGGGACGTGTCGGAGGTTATTGCGGTTGTTGACCACGGCCCGCAAGCAGATATTATACGTGCGGCACTCTTGCGGGATGTATTCCAGGTCCCAGCGCTGCCATCCGGTCGGTGTATCGGTGTCGAAGATCCGTTCGATCAGCTCCGGGGTACGGTATCGCTCCGGGAGGTAATGCAGCAACCGGGGATCGTGCTCTCCGGCGGCCTCCCGGACGATCGCATCGGTGAGCAGTTCTTCGGGCAGGTTGGCTACGGCCTCGACGATGTCTTTATTCGTTTTCATAGGATTCACTGTTTTGAGTGTTTTAAATCGTTGTCTTGTCCGCGTCCGTCGCGACGGGTCCTCCGACAGGCGGCTTTACGATCTTGATCAGCCGGTTGTCTTTCTGGCGGAAGACATAGAGGGTTTTCTGTTCCTGCTCCGCCAGCGCATCGAGCTCCTGCCAGGTGCAGGCATTCCGTGCCGTACGTTCGAGCGGGTAATCGCCGCCTTTGAGGACATAGACCTCCACGTCTTTCAGGTTGGGATACGGGTCGGACTCTTCTTCGAGGTGCGTGACCAGCGGCGAGGTGATGTCGGTCACCCGTCCGCCGCAGGCATGGTACCAGCGTCCGTTGTCGTAGAGGTAGGCGATCTCGCCGCCCGCGAAGAAAAGCTCCTTGTTGGGGAAGATTTCGGCTTTTTCTTCCTTCTCCTTGCGTCCGTAGTCCCGGATATAGGCCCGGCAATGAAGTTTGTCCAGCGCCTGCGAGGTCGAAGCGTCCTTGCCGTAGGGCGAAGGACCCAGTCCGCTCAGGTTGCCCAAAACGAGCAGGGCGTCGATGCGTTTCTCCGTACGGTAGAAGGTGCGCAGGATGCGTCCCGCATGGGAGAAGTAGCCGTCATGGTGCAGGTAAACGGAGCGTACCGTACCGTCGGCCTGCAATTTTCCGATGATTGCGTTCGTACTCATAATCCTTTGTGTTTTAAATGAAAGCGGCCGCCACTTCCCGGAAAGGAGATGACGGCTGGATGGAATGTTCGTGAAGGAAAGTTAGCGGGCTTCCGCCTCCGCTTCGCGGAGCTGCGCCCGGAGGGCTTCGATCCTTGCCCGGAGGTCGTCTTCCCGGCGGAACGAAGGCGTGCACCGGGTACGGCGCATACCTGCGCCCCAGCCGGTATCGTCGATCTGCCGGTGCAGGCGCATTTTTTCATTGCGGAGGCTCTCTTCGAGTCGCTCCAGGCGGCTGCGCAATGTCGCTGCTGAATAGTTTCCTTTCATGGTTCTACATTTTAAAGGTTAGGTAACGGGTCGTTCTTTTCCGTTTCGTTCCCTGCGGTCGGCGGCGCGGACGTATCTGCCTGCGGTCACGGCCTGTTATGGCACAGGGCCGAAATCCGCCACCATGTTTCGCGCCACCGGAAGTAGTCGTCATAGCCTTTGCTGTCGAGAAAGAAGACGTAAGGAGAAATGTCGGCCCGGCGGAACCGGACGTACTCCTGCTCGTCCAGCCAGCGGACGGAGGGCATCCCCGTTCGGTAATAGGCTTCGTTGACGAGCCATGCGCCCCGGAAATCGCCCATGCTGATGGTGTTGATGCAGGCCACCTCTCCGACGCAACTGTTCATCAGGAAATTGCAGACGCACATCAGGCAGCAGGTGTAGTCGATGTCCCAGCCCACGAGATAGCTGCGAGGATGGTATGTGCGGGAGGCGATCAGCATACGTCCGCTGCCGGCTGCGGGATCGTATACCGATTGGACGCCCTTGTTCTCGTCCTTACCCGTTACGATCTCCTGGCAGACCCTCGCAACGTCGGTCGGCGTAAGGAACTGGCCCTGCCGCTGTAGCTCCCGTTGCGGGTTCAGCGCCATGAACAGGTCGCCGAAAGCATCGTAGAAGCCGTGGCGGACGATCTGCCGTTTCATGATCCCGATCCATGCGGTGAACATTTCGTAAAACGCTCTGTTCTGCTCCGGTGTGTAGGGCCAGTGTTTTCCAGGCGGCGTGCCCGGGAGAGAAAAGTTATGGACGATGTAGAGCAGCAGGTCGCGGAAGACGTTGCGGGTATCCAGTCCGTGACGGCGGGAGAAGTCTCGGATCAGCCGTTCCAGCTCCCGGACCCCCTGCGGGGCTTCGTATTTCGTACTCATAGCTGAAGTCAATGAGAAGGCGGAGAGCCTGCGCCCTCCGCCCGATGGTTAAATAAGATAGTGCAAGTGATTCCTCTATCGAGGCGAGCGGTCGAGGTATTCGGCAATGGTATCGCCGTAACACGGACCGGGTTTGACGAGATAGCCGTTGCGGCTATCTTCAGTGCGTCCGGAGTAAACGTCGTATTGTTCACACCAGAAGTTCACTACTCTGTAGCCATATTTCAGGAATGCTTATGTGAAACAACAAATACCGGGTGTATGTTACTATACGGCTGACAAGGTGTGCGGCCCCGTGCCGGATGACGTTTCCGGTAAAAATACCGGAGCCGCAGGCGAGGATGATTTTTACCGGAAACTCCCTTTAGGGAGGAGTTGTCGAGGCACGGGAAGGGCCGCGCGTACCTTTGCCGTATAGTAACGTATGCCCGGTATCCGTCTTTATAAATGACCTTTTTTGTCTGCATCGTATGTTCCGAAGTTACGGGTTAACCGTTCTTTCAGATTTTCAGGTGGCAGAGCGGTACCCACACGGCCTGTTCGCCGAAGTCGGCGATGCCTTTCTCGTCCTGCACCGGTTCGTTCAGTGCGTCGATGGATTCGTTCGGCTCGTCGGGGAAGAGGTACGGCTGAGACTCCGGCCAGCGCAGCGGCTTATAATAGGCGTTCCCGGTAGGATCTTTCTGAAAATGCCGGATGTAATCGTACTCCGGCACGTAGCGGGCGCCGTTGTCCTCGCTCCCGAAGCTGAGATATCCGATGTCGTTCTCTTCGAAATAGGAGGTGTCGTCGGGGAACTCGGCCAGTACATACTGCTCTTCGTGCCATGTCTGGTCACATACTTCGCAGCGCAGTACGTTTTCCTGTGCGTCGAATATCGTACGGTAATGGTCGCAGGCCGGACATCTCGGACAGCGTGGCAGATGAAGGGCTTCGGCCATCTCCTCCAGCTCTTCCCAGAAATTTTCTCCGGCAGAGGTTTCACTCTGGCAGTAGTCCTCGGTAATGCGCAGGGCGAGTCGGCGCATCTGTTCTGCCGAAATGCGACGCACATCGAATCCCATTTGTGCCAGATCGTCCCTTTGCAGGAAGAGGATCGGAAAAATGTCTTCTTTGAGCCGGTCCAGTAGTGCCTGTTCCACTTCCGTCAGCGAGGGTTTGGATTCGAAATACCCTCGCAGGTCGTCGAGTAATTGTTGAAGCATATCGTCTATTGCATTATTCGTATTTGTGTCTTTGTTCGATTTCTATTTCGCCGCGTATCCATTTGACGGCCGTTGCCCGGAACCTGAACTCTTCGACAAGGCATGCGCCGGCCCGGTTGTCGAAGGCTACGAACCGTCCCCCCGACGGATAGACGCCGCCCGCTTTCAGCCCGGGAAAACCGATCGTACTGTAAACCGTACCGTTTCCGCATTCCTTCAGGAGAAACTGCAACGCTTTTCGCGCCGCTTCGCCGGACATCTCCTTTTCCCACCTTTCCACGCCGGAACATACGGCCAGCGCCCGCTCGTTTTCATAGAAAGCCTCGCACACGGGGCAGCGCAGGGACAGGTACTCCGGATCATGGACCGAATACTGGAGTTCCATCGTCTTCGCGCCGCACACGGGACACGGGTTCTCGAGCGTGTGGAAAAAAACGGAAAGTTTGCTTTGCATGAACTCATCGATCTTGTCGAGGTATTCCGTTTTGGCCCAGTCGGTGTGCGCGTGGTTCCGGCTGAACTCGTCCGCCCATGCAACGATTCGAGTTATTTTCATGCGGGAATCGCTGCCGTAGCGGAATCGTCGGGTGCCGCACTCGTAGGCGATATCGGCCAGCGTCTCGGCATAGTCGTGCAGGCTGATGCCGCTCGGAACCTCTACAGACTGTTTGGCGGTGAAGACAGCGACGGCCTCGGCGAAGAGGCCGTGCAGGATATTATCACGCAGCAGAATGGCTTCTTCGCGCGTGATGCCGGCCACGGGGGATTCGTGTCCGTCGATAAGTAGCTGGAGCTGCGCCTGGCGCATCACGTCGTCGCGCTCGTGGTAGTTCGGGACGTTCGCTTCGATGAAGTCCCAGAGATCGTCGGTGATAAGTGTATTATTATACAGTTCCATGATTCGTGTCGGTTAAGGTTTTGATCGGAAAAGTGGACTGTAATTCGCCATAAAACCAGAGTTCGGATTTGATATTCTTTCCGCGGCTGTAATAGTCCATCGGATCGAAATAGCGCATCTCCCCGATCTCGCGTTCGATGTTTCGGCTTTTCATAAGCGATGCGCCGGAATCTTCTATCCACCGTTCGAAGAAAGTTTGATAATAGTCCTCATCGTAAAAAATGATGATCTGGGACTCCCACAAACAGGGAATCCTGATCATGGCGACCACACGGCAGAACGGTAAATCTTCGGGTTTGCGTTCGATGAACCGGATCGCGGTGTCGATCCATTTTTCGATGAACTCCGTCTTGATCTTCCCGCGGGTCCTGCGACTGTCGATAAAACCGCCGCAGGGCACATGGAAATGTTCCGTCGCGTCATTCGTCCGCACGAACGGTCGGATGCCGTCGATATTCCTGAGCAATGCTTTCAGGCGGCGCCCTGCTCCTCTTTGTTTTTTCCTTTTCGTATTCATGTCTGTTTCTGTTCGGTTAGAATGGCTCGACCGTAAAGACGGAGCCCCTGTCGAAGTAGTCGTCCAATACGCCGGGCAGCTTCTCCGCAACCTTGTCACGGGCGATGGCCGCAACGGGGTTGCCGTAGCCGCCCACGAAACATACGGGCGTGTCGTACCATTCCGTCTGGGCGATTACGACGGAGAAGCTTTCTCCGCCGTTGCATCCGGTCACTTCGATCTCCCCGCCGCTGTTACAACCTATTCGGTCGACCAGGGCGACGAGTTCGTCTTTGGTATATGTTTTCTGGTCCATTGTCGTTCGTAGATTAAAACTCTTCGATGTTTCGCTTGTCGTAGGTCAGCGCTTTCCAGCAGTCGATCTTCTGTCCGTCGCTCAGGGCGTTCCAGTACGCGGCAACGGCCGCATCGTACGCCTCGGCGGAAGGATAGTCGCACTCACAGAGGCCCGTAATCACCTCCGGATCGTCCGGCTGCAACTCGTATGAGAACCAATAGTCGATATCCTCCATGAATTCACGGTGCGGTTTGATAACGTGATGGCCTTCGCAGTATTCGCACCAGCAGTCGTTCTCGTGAGGTTCCACCTCCCACGCATCATTGATATACTCGTGGTCATTGTTAGAGCGTACCCATGCCTTGTGCTGCACATGAAGGGAGCCGCAGTTGGTACAGCGGTACGGCTCTGGAGGCGTGATCTCCTCCTGCTCGAAGCGAGGCTCGCTCCGCTCGCCGCATGCGCGGCAGTAACATATCTCGGTCTCTTCGAGCGAGTTTCCGTCGTGATACATGGCAAAGGCATTGTCCAGATTGGGACTGACCCATGCCCGGACATCCACTTCGCGGGAGCCGCACTTGCCGCATCGGACGACCGTACGGATCGGTTTGTTTACTGATTGTCTTTCCATAAGCGTATTTTTTCGACGTTTGTTTTTTTCTCCCACCACATCCGGCATGCTTCGCTGAAGCGGATGTCGGTTTCCTGCAATTCATCGTCGGAATCGCCGGTACGGAAATCCTCGAAACGGATGCCCGAAATATCTTCTTTGACAGCGCCTTCGAGCGTCCGCCACCACCCATTTATGTTCCGCAGCAGTTCACTCTCGCGGATCTGGCAGGTATTCGCATCGCAGTCGGCGCAGTGGTGCTCATCGCGATTTTGAGCTCCGAGGACTACCTCTTTCGTATTCGAGTCGATCCACACATGGGCCTGCACGGCGAGCGAGCCGCATTCTTCGCAGCGCCACGGATCGTCGGCGATAAAGCCGTACTCGACCAGCCATTCGACGATACAGAGCAGCCCTTCGGCCTGGATATGTTCGAGGGGCTCGTCGAAATCTTCGCCCGCCTCGCCATTGAGCGTGCAGAGCAGGCGGCCCCTTTCGTCGGTAAAGAGTTCGTACACCGTGGCCGCCTCGTAGCCACCGTACGAACCGAACGAAGGGTTGCAGGTGACCACGATGGGCGAAGAGTCGTACTCGTCGGGCTCCTGGTCATGGGAGTAATGCTCGCCCAGGTTTTTGTAGAATGTGCCGATGATCTTATGCTCGGCCACAGCACCCCGGATCAGGCTGAGGGCCTCGTCCCTGATTGTATCGATACGGCAGGCGAAGCCGGCAATGAGGACAGGTACTTTTTTCGTGTCGTTCATATCTGAATTTTTTATACTTGTTATCGCTGTGCGGTATATCCCCAGATCGAATAGACATAGCCGCTGCCGCTACGGTAAGCGATGGCACGCCCGGCCCCGTCGAACGCTTTCCAGTTGCATGGCAGAGCCTCGAAATAGCGTCTGTAATCCTCCCCGAAGAAGCGCGTCAGCACCTCGCGCTCGGTGGCGTCGACCTCGTCGTGCGTCAGCACGTAACGCTTGCCGTTTACTACCGGGGCTATGAAACAGAGCTTATTGCCGTCGCAGCGGATCATGTCCGGATCGCCTTCCATGTAGCTCAGGGCGTCGAAGTCGGGATCGCTCGGGTCGTCGCCGAAGCTCTTGGCCCACTCGTACAAGTCGTTATAGTAGACAATCCTTTCATTGATAGATGTTACGATCGTTTCCATATTTACTCCTCCGTACGGTCGTGTACGGGTACCGGATAGCTGATGCCCGTAAGGTCTTTGAAACGGGAATCGGAGGTCTTCAGGTAATTGCCTCCGAACATGTATCATTTGCCCCTGTCGACGATGGGTTCGGCGTGGACGTAGTCGAGATTCTCCCGGTAAACGAGCTTCACGGCTTTGTTCACGTCGATGCCGTTTTCGAGGCAATAGCTGGCCACCTGTGCGAACGAGAGGTGCGGTGCGAAGAGTTCGAGGCTGTCCGAACGGCTCGACACGCCTCCGTTGGTACAGTCGCCCAACGCGTCGCGCAGTACATAGGTCGTCAGGTAATCCCTATACCGTACGATCTGGCAGGGCTTGGGAAACTCTCCGGTCATGTAGAACACTTGTCCGAGGCGGTCGGCTTGCGGGCCGAGCCCCTTGGCGAGCACCGCCTCCTGTGCTTTACGGGCTGCCGAGGCGTAATGCCCCAGCAGCGGAGCGTCGGGCAGGCGTTTGGTATGCCACACCTGTTTGGCGATGTCGAGCATTTCGACTTCGATGCCCAGATGGTCGGCGGTAATCAGGATGACCGCTTCGCCGATGTAATTGGCTGTTTTTTCTTCTTGCATGGTGGTATGTGTTTATTCGTCTATTTCAAATTCGTCTTCGGAAACCTCGATCTCGAGTCCGCTCTCGCAGATGCGGGCCCGCCACTTATACCGGCATTTTTCGATCAGTTCGATGCGGCGGTAGCCGAGGTATGGTTCATTTAGGGTGGCGATGTCGCCGGCCTGCGGTTCTCGTGTGTCCATGATCTTGGGATTTAGTCGTGATAGCCCAGCGCGCGGCGCTCCGCAGCGTCCGCGCTGCGACAGTAATAGAGTACCGAACCGGCATCGTTCTTCTTTTCGACCTGAATCAGCAGGCCGCGGCGGCATAAAGAGTCGTATACCTCCCGAACATACCGATTGCAGGGAGAATCGAAGCGAGTGCCCGTCGGACAGCGGACAGTATGTACCATATAGCGCTGGACGAGCGGTTCGAGGATCTCATTGCGGTACTTGTAATGGTCCCTCCTCCGGGTTTGGAAAGCGGCGAGAAATACTCGCTCGACGGTTTCGGCATTCGTCCGGCGGTAGTATTCCAGCTCCTCTTCGGGAGTGAAGTCGTAGAGCCGGTCGTACTTGTCGGTGCGTTCGTACCGGAACGACACGCCCTTTCGGAGTGTCTCCTCCACCAGCGCGATGTGCCGCTCCTCCGTGGGTCCGGAGAGGGATTCGGGGTGGCAGTAGAGCCGCGTCTTGCCCAGTATGAAATCCGGACATCCGACATTTCGGTCCTCGATGCGGAAGCCCGCCTCCGTGAACAGCCGGCGGATCTCTGCGTAGAAGCGCTCGTGTTGCTCACGGCTCATACAGCCTCCGTTATAGCCGGCCTCGATGCGGAAATAGATATTGTAGATCGAATGGTTGTCTTGCATGGTTTTCGTATGTTTAGCGATACCACGCCTGATGGCGCTTTACGGTACGCAGTCGGTCGATGATATTCTGGAACAGTTCCCGCGAGTAGATGCGGTAATGAAAGGCGGCGGAGTATTCGCAGACGTTGCCGTGAAAATCCGCATAACCGCTTTCCGGATAGAAACGGAACAAGGTTCCGTGGACTTCGAGGGTGTAATCGTTACGGCGGAGCCAGTCGAAAAACCGGAGAGGGTCCTCGTCCTTGCCATAGAAGGCGACGTAGCGGAAACGGTTGCGGCGCAACTGCCGCAGCAGGCTGGCCAGCTCGCGCCGGCCCGCGTAGTCTTCCCTGTCCGAGCCCGTATGACTGCGGAGGCGCTGGATGAAGCAATGGCGCTCCGGCGTTCCGAAACTGTACGGCCGGTAACGCGCGGTACGGTTATAACATCCGTAGGAACCGGAGAACTCCTCTCCCACGATCAGGGCGGGACGATAGTCGAGCTCCTCGCGCAGAGCCTCGATCTGGTCCTCCAGCTCCCGGTCGCTCAGGCGTATGGAACGTACGGCCGCGAAATAGCGTCCGGCGAGCCGGAAACAGAAGAGATGCAGGTCGTCCAGATAAGCCTCCCCGGCGAAGAACCGCTCGTCCCGCACGGAACGTAGCGGCGGCATGGCGTTGTAGAGCCGATAGTATTTCTCCCGCCCGATCTCGCGGAAAGGCTCCTGAAGCGAACGGCGGTAGCGGCGCTGCAGGAAGGCCAGCCGTTCCGGCGTGACGGCGGTCAGATGCGGGTTCTTCCAACGCTGTTGCAGCATCTCCAGCGTTTCGCCGGGCTCACTGTCATTATGCGCGTCGTCGGAGAAGACGGCGACGGCGCTTCCCCGATAGTAGCGGGAATCGATCACGTAGCGCATCGTTACACTCCTTTAAGGTTCAATACCTGACGGGCAGCATGCACGGCGTTGTCGGTGAGCTGGCGCTGCCATGCCTGAAACCTCGGGGACCATTTGAATGCCCGCATTTTGAGCTTGCTTCGCATCTCTTCCGACGGCATCGCATCGAAGAGGATCTGCAGGCGGTCTTCGGCATAGTTGAAGACCACCTTGCCGCCCTCGAAGGCTACCTCGCGGTTTTCGCGACTGGCCGTCTCTTCGGCCTTCTGACGGACGCTGCGAGCTACGTCGGGTAGCTTGAAGAGCGAGTGCCGCTCGGTGATGATCGGCTTGCTGCACTTGGCGTTCCACTCCCGGATGCGGGCTATGGCCCGCTCCACGATCTCGACATTGCCGTTTTTGGCATAGGTGGCGATACGCCCGAAAAGGTTGGAGACGAACAGCGCACGGCTATACCCGCGCTCCCTGCCCGTGTCGAGGTTATGAATGGTTGTCGCCGTATTGTCGATGTCGGCCTCGACCTTTTGCCACAGCTCCGCGGCACGCTGTTCGTCCGTTTTCAGGGATTCCTTGTACCGCTCAACAGCTTTGAGTGCCCGCTCGCGCCACTGGCGAAACGCCTCGTACTTGTTGCGGTAGGCGTTCTCCGCCTTTTCGTTGCGCCGGTAGTTGAAGCCTGCAGGACCTGTTACGAAGGCGCTGGCCACACGGCTCTCCGAAGCCCAGACGCCGGAGAGGTGGCTCTTGTAGTTCGCGAGGTACTGCTCACGTTGCTCCTCGGGCATCGTCTGAAGGTCTTCGTGCAGCTCCCGTTCGTATTGGGTAAATTCGTCTTCGCCTCGAATTTCGGGATGCTGTGAGCTCCAGTAGTGGGCATGATAGGCGGCATCCCAGAGCGATTCGAGGTAGCCCGGATGGCTCGTCTCGACCACTTCCCACTCTCCGAATTCGTGGGTCTTAATGATGCGAGCTTCGTCGCCCTCGCCGATGAGATGGTCGAAGCAGCCGATACCGATGCGGCGATCGCCGCGCCATTTGAATGGCACGGGTGCGCTTGCGGGATCATTTTTGCGGCGCACCATCGTGGCGCGGTGCGCGTTCTGTTTGGTCAACATGATTACTTCCATGATCTTCTGAGTTTTTGGTTTATTATTCGGTTTTATTTTGCCCGGCGAGAATCTGCCGGCACTCCTCCCGTTCGCGCTCGGGCAGCAGCGAGAGGATCAGCTCGTCGGTGACCTGAGCCGTAGCGTCTGCGAGAGCGTTTATCAGGCGTTTGGACGACGGATGTTCGCTGAAAGGATGGAATCCTCCCAAGCCGTGGCTGACCCAGAGGGGCGAGTTTTCACATTTATGCCATACGGTGCAGTGAAGTTCCGGAACGACGTTGCCTGTATGGATACGGGTCGTGTAGCCGCATTCGTCTTTGTTGCTGAGAACCTCGTTCCTCCACCAGAGGGTCAGTTCGATACGCCTTTCGTTTTCCTTGAGCGTAATGCTCCGGCAGAGTTGTTTTTCGCCGCGCTCCACAAAACGCTGCAAGTCGAACCGGAAACCGTTCCGGCAGCGGGCATCGAGCATCTCGACGGATTTTTTACTGATTGTTTTGGCCATGGTTTATCGGTTTATTGAATGGATAATGCGAACTCCGGAAACGGCAGTTCCGGCCCGAAGACGTGCAGACGTTCTTCGCGTCCTTGTTCTTTTTTGCGGGCGATCAGGTCGTCGATCGTAGCCCGGCATTCGTTTTCGAGCTGTTCGAGACCTGAATCCCCGAAGTACCCCCAGCAGCTTTCGAGTACGTCGTCCTTGTCGTCGGCCGGGGTAATCCGGTAGCCGTACACCTCGCCCCGCAGGTAGTTGTCGTAGATGTCGATTCCGCCTTGCAGGTATCCCTCGATCTTCCGCCGTCGGGATTGAACCTGCGTTCTCGTTCGATGCGGCGCAATTCGCGCACCAGCGGAATCTGGCGCGTGTTAAGCACCTCGAAACGGTAGAAGTCCTCATCGCAGGCGTGACACTGGAAGGCATAGCCCGGTGTTCGGGACCGCACGACGGGACGGCCGCAGTGCGGGCAGAATTTTCGTGTTTTCATGGTAATGGCAGTGGTTTGAAACTGGTCTAAAGCACACCGCCCCGGAGCTGGTCGGCTCCGGGGCGGCATACAGTCCGTATATAATAGATCAATGCGGTTATCCGAGTTTACCATGGATTATGGCGAGGTAACGCTCCTGCATTTCCGTATCCAGAAAAGATGTGCGTATCGTCTCTTCCCACTTCGGGAAAAATCTTGCGAATTTCGATAAGATATTATCGGCCACTTTCGAGTCCACGCCCGAGGTGATCATGGCGTTCTCGAAGTCCCGGCGGGTGATGCGGGCTTTTTTACCGTTCAGGGTCAGGGCCAGTTCCTCTTTATCTTCGGGCATGACCAAAGCCGTGGAGAGCATATCGTAGGCCGGAGTCAACATATACAGGCCCGGTTCGGGACTATAAAGCGAGAAGTTTTTCAGGTGCATGTCGGCATTGCCCGTAAGCCAGCAAAAATAGACCTGCTCCCAAAAATTCACCAGGTCCAGTTTCAGGACCGAGGAGAACTTCACGATCGCTTTAGCAATCTGCTCGTAAGAACCCTTGTACTTGTACTCGGTCAGGCGCTCGGTGAGTTGGCACATATCTTCCATCGGTAACTTGCTTCCTGCATCCGTGCGGTCGATACGACGGGTGATGTAGCACAGCTCGCCGTCCGCAAAGCGGATCAGGCTGTGCGGCACGGTACGGATCTTGGCTATCTCCGCCAGGTGCATGGTCAGGTCTTCCAGTTCGGGAAGGCAGGGGAAAAGCTCCGTCTGCGGCTTGAGAATATAGCGTCCCCACAGACCAACGATCGTAAAGCGGGCCGTACTTTTGTCGACTTTTTGAAGGTCGAGCGAGAGCTTGGGCTGAACGCCGGTTACGGCGGACTGGCTGCGGATTACCTGTTCGGCCAATTCGGCGATATTTTCGCGGGTGTAAGGCAATGTCGGAGGCGTAGTGGTTCCGAACATCTTGCGCGAACAGGCCGGATGGAAGTCGGCCTGTCCTTCTTTCAGTTCCTTATAACAATAGAGGCATCTATGCATGGCTTTCCGTGTTTTCGAAGGGTACGACACTGACCGCGCCTATACAGTCGCGGCAACAGGCCAGCAGCAGGGACATCCGGTCCCGCAGGTCGATCTTCCAGCTTTTTTCGGCGATGTCGAGCAGCCACCCTTCGGGAATAAGGCCGTCGAAGAACGGAAAGAGGACCTTGTCCCGGTACGGATCGGCGCGAAGGGGCATCGTCAGACTGATCGGTTCGGCATCCGGCCGGTCGAGATATTCCGGTTCGTACCGGAACGAATATCCGTATTCATCCTCCGTGAGAACTCCGGCCAATACGTTTTTCATGTATACTGTGGCTCGTTTCATTGTTCATGCTGGTTTTGAGTGATCTGCACAGGCGCGAGGTGGGCCCCGAAGAGGCTCAATACCTGATTGACCTTATCTATGCGGAGCGTTTGCTTGCCCTGCTCCAGTTCCCGGACGAAGCGCAAGCCTACGCCCGCTTTTTCCGCGAGGTCGGTTTGTGTCAGCGCGTATTGCCGGCGCATCTGTTTTACATATTCCGATAATGACATAGATATGCAGTATTTGTACCCTTTAGGGTGTAAATATACGAAATAATCTCTATTTATACCCTTTAGGGTGTAAATTGCTTCTATGTTTTAGCAATTATACCTTTTCGGGTACACTGGCATGATCGGTTACGCGATCGACCCCATAACCGAAGAAATGGACGTAACTTTCGCCGTCCTCCATCGGTTCGGGTGTGCCGACGAAGTATTTACGCCATGTCAGGTCGCACCGGGTATGGCGCTCAGCGAGTCGGACGACGGCCAGCGGTTCGCCGCAGAAGTCGAAGCGGGCGAGCGTCTCGCGGTTGATCGTTTCGCGGTTGAGATTGCGCCAGTTGATTTGTTCCCAGGATGGAAGATCCGCCGGCAGGTATGGTTCGAACCAGCGCCAAAAATCGGGAAGGTCGATGATCGGCTCCGTTTTTACAACAGCGTTCCAAGCCTCTATGCAATGTTCTGCCAGCGTGGGGAACGGCTCCGGGAAACGAGTGCGGTCGTTGCCGGTGCGCAGCTTCTCGTTCCAGTTTTGGTCGCAAAGGATCAGCGTTACTTCCCGAGCGATGTCGAATCCGGGTTCGCTGTCCGCTCCTTCACCGGTGAGCCAGCGGCCGCCGGGTCCTCCGGTCAGGCGGACCAGAAAACGCCTCGGCTTCCCTTTTTCCGGGAATATCTCCCACAGCTCGCGGCACCATCCTTTGTCTTCTTCGTAAAATCGTATCTTCAGCTCTTTCATAATTCGGTTTGTTGTCGGTTGAATTGTTTTTCATGTTCAGGGCACAGCTTCACGAAGTATTTCCGCGGGGCTTGCCGGCGCTCGTACCGTTCGTCGCTCTCGTCGTATCTGCGCGGCGTCCGCCCGAAGACGTGGCGGATCTCGATCGACGTACTGAGCGACTTGACGCTCGCGCCCTCCTTAGGCACGGCGCCGCTGTACTCATTCCGTTTTCCGGTTATTGTTGTTCAAGAATTTTCCGCAGCGGGAGTTCCGTGGTCCAAAACTCTTCGCTCGTATACTTGTCGTATGCGGTATATTTGGCATCCCCATCCTTGTAGAGCACTATCTCGTAACAATCCAGTGCGCTCTCGGGCGGGATCAGGTTATCTTGTTCCTCTTGGGTCAACTCCACGAACGGCGTTATGGCTTCGAGCCGTTCGAGTTGCGTCATTCGCCAGCCTTCCGAAAGCGTGATGATCGCGAAATCGCACGAGTCCTCATTCGCTGTCCGTGCGCTCCCTGACCAAAATACGATTTGTCGGTTTATCCGATATGTTCATTGTATGTTGTTTTTTAAGAGGTTAAAATGTGAATCCCACCCATACGAGCTGTTCCCCGCGAAGCAGCCGCTTGTGGTTCACGTCGTCGAAACGGTGGGTGCTGTACTTTTTCGCATGGCGGCTGTACTCGCCGCGCACCCGCACCGGGGCCGTGTCGCTCTCCGTAAGGCGGAAGAACTCGCCTTTTGCGAGCTCCCGGACTGTTCGTTTCTGCATCACCATAGAATTTCAGTCGCAGAAAATGTGTACGAGGCTGTCGTCCTGATCGCTGCCGGCGGTCATGATGCCGAGCGCCGCGACCATCCGCTCGCGCGTCAGGTTCCCGGCCAAGAGGATCTCTTCGACCGCCTCGGCATTGGGCGCATAGGCCCTGTGTTTGCCAGAGAGGATGCGGTGCAGGTGTTCCAGTTCCGCACGCTCTATCTCCAGCTCCCGGTCGTCGTTGCTTCGGAAGGCGATCTCGATGTCGAAGAGGTCGAGCAATCGCATAAAAGCATCTATTTCATCACTGTACAGGCCGTACTCCAGTTCGACCCTGTAATTTTCGCTACATTGAGTCTTTTGCACATTGCGGTTTTTCGTTTTTTTGTTTGTTGTTCGTCGTTCATACCGGGCAGGATTAAGCCGGCCTAATAAGAAATAGGACGTGTTAATCATTCCCGGTTTTGGTCGGTATAAAAAAGCACGGCGAAAAAAGCCGTACCTTGCTGAGTGGTTCAGGTATGCGTTTGCCAAAGGTCTTTATGGTTGAACGTTACGGCGCAGGAGAAATCGGGATTACCGTGATATAGCAGCCCGCCGTTCATAATGAGTTGCCCGTCCGGACCGTACAGACTGAATTCGAAACTGTAAGGCGCGAAATCACTGTACAGATGCAGCGTGCGCCCGTCGTGTTCCCAGCTTTCGAGCCTGTCGAGACACTCTTGCAGGGATTTGTCGCCGAGTGATTCAGCGTATTCTCGTGCTTTGCAGAGTCTTTCTTCGCAATGGATTGTCATAATTGCATCGTTTTACACCGGTAGACATTGAGGTTGTTGCAAACAGAATACCCGTGAACCATACGGTCCACGGGTATCGATCGTAGAAGTACAATGCGCGTCAAGGCATACTTATCCGGTATATTGTATCGTCGACATAAATAAAGTATTCGTTTTGTCGAAGTGTTGTCCGAAAATCAGACGCTTACGCGTGCCATGAGTTCGCCCGATAGTTCGTGCAGCTCCCGGCAACGTCGCGGTTCGAGACCGCGGCCGTGGGCGGTGATGGCCTGCGTGAGTTTCCAGAGCGAGGGGCCGCCCTGCACGCCGTCGTCGGGGTTGTTGTTCATCAGCAGCTTCTGCACCTGTTCGCCCTCGGCCTTGAGCAGCTTGTTGTTCTTGACGAGCCTCTTGATCTCCTTGTCGAAATCGACCTCGGCCTCGCTGGCCGCCTGTATCTCGACGGCCTTCTGCATGATGTTCTCCTTGCTGTAAAGGTTCTTCGTGAAGTCTTTCACGGCGGACATCGTGGTCTGTGTATCGAGGCGGTAGGTCCGTTCGGAGAGCTGGAGGTTGTCCGGCAGCCGGGCCCCGAGGTGCACCTGTTTCATCACGCTCTCGCGCACCATGCCGTTCAGGCAGGCCCCGTTGAGCAGGAAGGCGCGCATATCTACGGCCCCGTCGCCGTAATCCGACGTCGAGAACCGGGCGCCCATATAGATCACCACCTCGCCGTTCAGGCGCGTGGGAATGCAGATCGGCTCGGGCAGTATGGTCTCGACGAACACCCGCGTATCGGTCATCAGCGCGTCGCAGGCTACGGCTCCCTGTCCCATAGCTTCGCTGAGGAAAGCCGTAAGTATCTTTTCGCTGTCCAGACGACGGTAACTGTCCGAAAGGATGCCGCGTACCTGCGATCCTACGGAGCGTACGAGCACGCGCGTGCGTCCGCACCAGGCGGAATGTTCGTTCAGGATGTTGGCGGCCAGGGCGCGCTGCCACGAAGCTCCTTCGGAGAGTTCGCGCAGGTAGCGTGCCGGAACGCCCATCTTCTCGGCCAGTTGTCCCACGGCATGGCCGTGCAGGGAGAACTGTCCCTGCGGCATGTTCATCGTCAGGGCCTCCCCAGCGGCGAAGGTGATCACGGGAGCGGCTCCCGTGCGCCTCCTCTCGATCCCGATAGGTGCGATATAGTCCTGTGCATCTCCGCGCTCCTGTATCAGCCGCGCGATAGTCTGCTCCACGACGGGGCGTTTGTTCTCGATCATGCGCTGCACCTTGGCTGTTACGACATCGTTGAGTCCCTGTTGCAATTCGATTTTATCCATAACGTCGATTGGGTTTGTCTGCCGTTGTCGGCAGGGATTAATGATTTGAAACTATTTGACGACTGCCGTTTTCGACAGGATAATGTAGGTTCCTTTGCGTAAGTAGCCGCGGGAATACCTCTTTTTCTTTTCGCGGGCTTGTTCCTCCGGACTCTTGGCGAAAGGTATGTAATTGCGCATGCCGACGAGTCCGTAACTCGTTCTCGGGTCCTGTCCCTGATCGAAGGCGGCATGATCGCGGAACCGTTCTTTCGGGGTCTTATAGACATCTTCTTCATAAACTGGAACCTGTTCGCGAACTTCCGCGTTATATTCTTCGTCACGGAAGCTCGAAGAGTAATCGACTGAGTAACTCATGGCTTTATGGTTTTAATGGAACAATATGTAAACGGCAAGTATGAAAAGCAGTACCGGAGCGAAGAAGACTGCGAGTCGAAGCAGGAACTTCACGATCCAGTAGGCCAGCAGGAGCCACGCCGCCAGATGCAGCAACGTTTTCCAGTACAGGATCGCTGCGATGGCAAGCAGCGATAATCCTATTATCTTTATGATCTTCATTTTATTCATATTTATCTAATTTTTAATTATTTAATTTATTTTATTTGTCCCGGTTCTGCCGGTTCCGGAATTCTCCGTTTTTCGTACACGGAGAGGAATGGGTGGGCTTAAAGAGCAATAAGGCAAGGCTTCGGGCATAAAAAAACCGCACACTGAAGGTGCGGTTTTTTTTGCCCGAATTCATATAGCCTTGCCGTTTGCGGCCCACCCATTACCTTTGTGGGCGAAAAACGGAGAATCGGTCGAACAATTATATTCTTATTTTAGTAAAACTGATATTCAAGCACATGCCAAACGGATGTAATTTGCTTAGAACACGTTATGAAAAACGTAATGTTCGGCATTTGCGGTTAAACGTTCTAATTGTTTTTTTCTGATGGATTGGCTCAGCCATGCATGTGCGTATTCGTTGTATATGTTCGTTGCAAAAATGCCCGCATCGTCACTTCCGATAATAACGTCCAGACCCTCATCGAGCCATTTTCGTAAATGGTGCTCAGCATGATTTTTATAGATGCCGATCCGTATGTTGCTGGTAGGGAGTGTCTCCAATGCTATCTTCCGATCCCTAACGATCTGTTTAAGGCTGTTCTGTATAAAATCGACAATCCCGTAAAAGCCCTCGTCTAAATCTACGAGGATATGTTTGTCATAAAGATTACTTCCCGAACGGCTCCCTCGCTGTATCCAATAGGCTTCCATGATTGCTTTTACTGTAGGACTGATATTTGCCTCTCGGAAAGCATCCCATTCATCCGCATCGAAAGTCTCTTTTCCGGATAGGTAACTAAACGAAGAACTTTGAATAAAAATGGGGTTCCATTTCCGATTCAACCATGCTGCGACGGCATCGTCTATATTGAGTTTTCTTCGGGGATAGACTTTCGAGAAATATTTGTTTAAGTCTGTTGCGATATTGGCTGGTATTTCCCGATGGTCTTCTCGGTATAAATGATAAATAAATAGCAGATTATCAAACCATTCTCCCTGTTTTATCCATATTTGGTTGCCTATACGTTCGCGCCATAAGGCATAATCCACACCCAACGCCACCGCATGTCCGATCCGGTCTTTATCGTTTAATGTTAAAAATTGAATGGCTTCATAAATGGCTCGCAAGCCACTGATAATATGGGAAAAATCCTCTCCGGCATGGAATGTAAAATGGCATTTATCAGGCAATGTCCTGCGAATTTTCTCATATACAGACGCGAATACTTCCGGCAGAGCATCAAATTCACTGGCGGCAGCATCGATACCTACCAACTTCTGCAAGTATAATGATTGATCTAAAGATTCTCCTGAATGTTCGCAAACCGGGCATCGTTGCCATATTGGATCCTTCCAAAGGCTCAATAGAGCTTGGGTTTGTCTCCATAATTTGTTTCGCAAAGATTCGTGGTAAAACGAATCGTCTTTATTTATCGGTTTTTTAATAAAATGTGCCACCAAACGCAATTCAGGATTGTGAGTCCTTTCTATCTTCCCGTCCTGCGTGAATAGCTGCCATCCCGTTCTGATTTTCCCGATCAACCGATTGATCTCTTTAGGAGTCTCTTTCGGAGCGAAACGTCCTTCCAGAATCTTGAAATGAGGTTCCCCGAGACGATTGCCGCATAGTTGGAAAAATCGTTGACGATAATCCAATTCCGAAAGTTTCCGTAAGTCGTTGTCTGCAATTTTTTGAAATTGCTGGAATCCGTTTTGCCGGATCTGCTGTACCAGAAAACGGTTCATGGTGCCTAAAATCAACAGATAATGATGAAATCCCTGTGCCAGTTGCGGATATTTTTCTGCACTCTGTTTATTAGCTAACAGATTCAGTATTTGGACATACAACTGACATTCGTATTCTGTATCCGTATGCTGTGTATCCCTACATGGCGCCAATGGGTGTTGTCCTCGAATAAGATTCGATTCGTACTGTTCGATCCGAATATCAGAATCAGGATAAGACGGCTCTCTGGTAGCTTTATGATCGTGGTGAGCGATAATTTGGGTGAAATAATAACGCAATGCCCGGGCCTGCCTTAACAGTTGCGATAATTCATCCGCATCTTTGAATACAGATTCCTGCTCATTTTGCTCTTTGACAAGCACATGTTTAAGCGATTGCTTATAATGTTTTCGAAAAGCGTGAGGATCATTCAGAGCATCTTGCCAGACGATATCCGTTTCCGTCGATCCGTTCAGATGAATATGCAGGTCATTGAGTCCACCCGATCGCTTCTTGTGTTCGCGTAATTCCGGTATATCCGGCGATAGTAAAGATGTATGTTTGACATTTTGGAAACAAGAAGGCGGAATAGCTATACCTTTGTATTTGTTCCAAAGGAAAGCCGCAATTAACGGTAAAGGCGGACAAAACGTGAGCAACTCCTGCCATTGGCCGAAATGCTCTTTTTCGATATACATTTGGGCATGTTCCTCCCGTATGTAAATTTCAGCTAAATCACTCAATCCTCGGGTCAACAACTGGGGAAGCGAGTCGATCCCGCGCTCATCCAACTGTGCATCGAGTGCGGCCCGATACAGATGATCAGGCAATGTCGGATTGACTTCACGTTCATTCAGCAGCAAACGACGACGAATATCCGTCCATGACACAGAAGACCGTTCCTCGTAGTCACGGAGGGTCAACTTATCCATCAGTATCTGCCTCAAGCATAAGTCTACCATTGGTTACTGTTTTTTACTGCACGCAATACATCCGTAACAACTCGGTCGTATACCATTTTATTCTTAAAAATCGTTTTGATAGCTCTTTTTATCTGTTCGAAATCCAGTTGGTCTTTGATTAATCCTTCATGTTGGAAATATTGTATCAAAGCATTGATATGTCCTTGATTATCAGCTCGAACATAGGTATCAAGCTGGGTGATTTTCTTGATTTCGCTGACACCTAAAATATTGAGTCGTTGAAGGTCGTTATATACGGAATATGCCGGTTGTATTTTTATTTGTCCCAATAAACTAGGATCGAGATAGGCTTGAATGAAGGGGCAAGCCAACATAAACTCAAACAACGGACAGGATGTCGTTGTTTCAATATAGTTGTCGAAAAATATCTTGTCCGATCCGGTCGGATTAGCCAGTGTCATGTGGGCTGTCGCATCTCGTTCCAGAACTTCTTCCACCAAGACGGCATTCAGAAAGACGACCAGTAATCTGTGGAACAGTTCCGCGACTTTCTGATTGGACTGGGGTTGGATGCGCATAAAGGAATAAGCGGTCCTGACCATGATTCTACCCAGCAAATAGGGCGGCAAAATGTTTTTTTCACGACTATGCCAATTCCATTTCCACTGGCTTATCAGAGATATAAATTCCCCGATTGTATTGTCTCTGCCCATATGCTCAAGGTTATCGTAATCTCCTGCATCATCCGTAATGTCGTCGCGATTATTCTGATTGTGAGCCATGGGAAATTCCCGTAATTGGGCCAGGCGGATCAATTCGTTTTGCATTTCCTGTTCATTCTCACTCTGGATAATCTCACCGATGGCTCCGATAAGATTGTAGAAAGAATAGAAAAGACAATTACGCCCCAATGGATCCTGCGCCCCGAAAGCCGGAAGCAGGCCTAATAGCCGGACGATTTCACTCTCGTTATTTCGATTAAAAACCTCATCCAAAGCAAGATCGTTCTCGTCACGTCTTTCTTTGGATCTGCTCTGTAACGATCTGAGCGGAATCAATCCGTTATGTGCTGCATCCTCATCATCGAACGACATGATATAGGCACTTTGTAAAGAAGCTATCTTTTTCAATCCATAATCGAACAGGCTACGGCTGTGCTGCACGAAATCCTGTATATTGGGAGATGTGCCGGCCATCGGCCACCTTGTCGCTTTAGTAACGACATTGGAGACGCGTACAATATGGTCGAACAACTCATAGGGATCGAGTGTCAGTTTCTCAGACAACACCGCTCCCAAAGCGACTACGGCTCCGTCCAGTGAAGGATTGTTCAGTTTGGGGAAGAATTGACTGGCTTCGTCGAGTACATTATTATCCAGCAGGAAGCGTAAAAGATAAATATTGGCTAATCCGTATTCGTTCAGAAGCCCCCAGATATCTACCTTAGTGTAGCGAAGTTCATTATAAAACACATCGGATATTCCTTTTGCCAGGTTCTGCAATTTTATTCTGAGATCTTGTTCCTGATTTTGGGCCGGGGAGAAAAGCTGCAAGAGCGATAATTGTGTACGTAATGGCAGGCTGGTAAAAAATCGCACATATGATAATTGGGTGGTGTTACCTGAAATTCCCCATATGTCTTCCAGTTGCTTCGAATAATATTTTTCCAATTCATTATCAGCATCGACACTGTCGATATAAATCTGAATTCTTTTAGTCGCCAGTTTTGAAGCCAAAGTCGATAAGGTGATGCGGTATTCCGGCTTCAGAAGTTTCATCATATACTGGCTCTCCAACTGCTCTACCAATTCCGGATATTTAACGGCATAGATGTTTTCCGGCTTGTCATATTCGTTTTTGAGCAATGCTTTCCCGAAATTTTTCCACTGTTTTTTCCGAACCAGAAAAGAATACAAGTCCAGATCGCCACTGATGAATGTCAGTATATTGGGAGCTGTCAGATATTTTCGCAGCGTCTCCAATACGGGCCATCCTTTGGCAAAATCCGTATCGACATCATCGAAAGCTATTAGCAAAAAACGCTTTTCGAGTAATTGTAGAGAGTAAGTAATATATTTCCGAAAATATTCTTCTAACCGATTCGCCCCGCTGACCCGCCTTAATCCGTCGCGCATTACGAACGTGGTATCGTTCCAGTCGCTTGGATCCAGTCCTCCGTTGATGCCGTCCAACATGGGAAGGCCGGCAGCCAGGCTGTTCAGGCTTTCTTCCCATTGTTTATACTCCGCACTGTGTCTGAAAGAGGTCTCTTTATCTTGAATTTTTTCGTCCACCAATGCATCGATACGCTCCTTGACACGAGCTACAATATTGAGAAATATATGTCCTTTTTCCTCGATCAATGTCGGATCGACGATCTCCAATACTTCAATTTTATACTGGGACTTACTCTTGATTTCAGCAATTAAGGTCTTTAAAAAAGATGTCTTTCCGCTTCCTCGGCTGCCAGACAATGTTATGGTATGATGAACTCGTCGTTTGTCGATTGCAGGCTCTGCCTTGGTCTTTGACGGGGTTTCTTGTTTAACTTCATCCGTAAATCGATCTATTAAGGCCAACACTTGTCGGAGTTCCACCTGATGTACAATCTTGTTATCCGTGAAGGCTTGCTCATGCAGATCGGCAGCGGGCCGTAAAATAATTTGTTCTTCCGCCATAATTAAATCAAATTAATCGAGCAATAAATATAGCCATTAATGTTCAATCCAACAATATGTTGAATGCAAAAACAGAGGTTGATTTATTATTTTTGGACTATAGCAGTGCATGAATAATAATTCCGTTAATAAGCATTGTCAAATCAAGAATTTCGCATTTTTCTATTGTGACAGAGGATGGCTGTTTGCCCCGGCTTTCGATCTTGTTCCGAACGATGGCATGAATGGTTATCGTACAACATCGATCGGAGGCAGTATAAAACCGACGAAATCCGGTCTGTTCGCCGTGGCCGTGAGGCCGGATCGGATAAGGCGAAAGCAGATCGGATTTTCGAAGATATACGGGGAAAGACGCTCTGATGGTACGATATTCCAAGATCCGTTAGTGCGGTTTCAGAGCTCTGCTTTTCTGCGGTGTGTCCGGTGTCATGTCCGGGATGTGCAGCTGCATCTCCTCGACCTTCTGGCGCGCGCCTCCCCGTATGTCCGGGAAGTCGCGTTGCAGGATCCGGTTGGCCAGCAGGCGAACCTGATTTTCATGTGACGGCCACTGTGCCGGTACGAGGCGGTACAGCTCTTCGAACTGTTTCGTATAGGAGAAGGAATAAATGTCGTGTTCGATCTGGGCAGGCAGCGTGTATCCCCTGTCGGTATAACGCTGCAGACACGAAATATCGTAGTTGCGCTGGCTGACGTGGAGCCCCGAATGGTACGGCGGCATGGTCAGCGCATTGAAATTTTCCCATATGGGGGCCATGTCGTAGTGCAGCATTTCCATCCCTTCCCGGAGAACCGATTCGGGAGCGAAAGCCTCCGGCGGTACGATGAGTTCGTTTTGCCCCAACGGGTTGCCGGACACTTTGGGACACAGGTCGGCGTATTGCGCCAGGGAGGCGTCGAAGGCCGGCACCTGGTAGATGTCGATCGATTCGTGCGGCATCTGCGGCTCGTAAAAGCTGTCGGAGAGGTGCTGCATGAAGCCCTCCAGCCGTTTACTGCCTTCCCGGGTCGGGGTGAATAGCAACACTCCCTGAAACGTTTTCACGGCATTGTAGGCCCTGAACGGAGGCAGCGCCAGGTCGAGCGCATGACTTGCGGGCAGCAGCGAACTGAGGCGTGTTACGGGCGCTTCCCGGCAGGTGGAGAACAGGGAACGGTCGGTGTTCAGAAGTCCCAGCGCCCGGTTCAGCGGGAGGATCGCCGCAGGGAGGATATTCTCGCGCCGCAGGGCCGGATAGAGCGTCTTGAAATAATCGCGGCTTTTGAGGCCCGAGAGTTCCGGCAGGCGTGCGAGCTGCTTGTCGGAAAATTTGTAATAGAACATCCAGTTGTCGGGGGCGATCGGTTCGTCCCTGTAAGGTTCGGCATTTCGGAGCACGAACTTCCGGAATCCCGGCATACCTTCCGTGCTGCGTTTGATATGCAGCGTATCGTGGGAAGGGTTGAGCGTGAGGTAAAGGTCTGGATAATGCGATTTGTCTGGGGTGTCGTTCATAGCGGTTACAGTTTTAAGCGGTTCGGGACCGGAACAGGGTCCGGGATATGATAGATTTGCTGCTCGGTGGCATGTTCGAACTCCTGCGACAGCTCTTTACGCCGAGACGGGAAATGCTCTTCGAGCAGTTCGGCGGCTCTACGGCGCGCCTGCTCCTGGAGCGACTCCATCTGCTGCGGGTCTTTGCAGGACATGATACGGGCAGACAGGTCGCGGAACCGGGCAGACAGGGGGCATATCTCGGTCCATTCCGGTCCGAGCTTCCAGGTAGGATATCCGTTGCGTGCCACATGGTCCAGCACCGCGATGCTGAAGGTGTGGTGGGTGTTGTAGAGCAGCAGGTCCTCGCGGGTCATAAGAAGCGAATAGTTTTCGGCCATCGGTCGCATGTCGTAGCTGCGGCGCACGACGCCCTCGCGCAACAAGTCGTCGTCCAGCAGGGGCTGTTCGAGCAGTTCCCGCATCGAAAAGTCGTGTCGGTGATGATGGAAGTTGAAGTTGAGCGCTTCGTAGTTCTTCTCCAGGGACCCGAAATTGAAATGGCGTTGCAGGTCGTAGATGCGCAACCGCTCCAGAGTCATTTCGGGATCGAAAAAGTGGTCGGCACAGTGCTGCATGAAGGAGCGGTAGGCCTCCCGGCCCACCGAGTGGTCCAGGTCGTAGAGCAGTACGCCGTGGCCCGTGTCCACGGCCCGGCAGGTGGGAAAGCTCTCCGTCTGCCCGAGGCCGTATTCCAGCCGGAAGCCGATCCGGGTTTTCGTCTCCGCATCGAAGGATAGCGGGTCGATCCCTTTCTGCTGGCAGTAACGGGCATCCCGGAGCGTGACGATCCTTGTCGGGCGGATCCCCTGCCGTGCGGTCGCATGGCATATCGTATCGAATGAGAGTTCGTTTACGGGGCGGCGTAATTCGCGCGGCAGCTTCCCTGCATCCGGAAAGTCGTACCGGAACAGCCAGTTGTCCGGTACCTTCTCCATTTTGGACGCACCGAGCAGGCATCGGGCGATGAAAATGCGGAAGCGGTTGTCGTCGTCCGGGCGCTCGAGCGTTTGCAGCGAATCGATCTTGGCACCGGGGGTCACCGAGAGGAACAGGGTTACCGGTTGCGGTTGTGTGTCCATGGTTTAGGCTTTGATTTTCACTTTGTAGGTCATCTCTTTTTGCCGGTCGTCGAACAAGCTGGTTTCGACACACACCCTCTGCCGGGGTCCCGTGTCGGGACCCCGGTCGGTCATGCGTCGCCATATCTCCCCGAAGGTCATCTCGGAGAGTTTTTTGCGGGCTGGGCCGGTTTCGTTCCTTTGGCAAAAAAGTTCATAGTTTTCGATGCTCGGGTCCATATTGAAGGTTTTCAGACAGCGTCCCTGCCGAGTGATGGCGGGATCCGCGAAAGCCTCTGTGAAGCCTTCTTTCAGACCGCCGGTCAGTTTGTCCGTATGGCCCTGCATGGCCGACGGTTCGGCGATGATCTCGAAATAGTTCATCTGCCCGCCCGGCTGCGCCGGGTTGAAGAAGTTGATTTCGTGGTATTTCTCGAAAGCCTGCCGCTGGCGCTCACCCTCCGGGGTGTTCGTAAAGACGACCACGCCCGCACGGGTTTCGATGGCCGTATAGGCGCGGTATTCGGGAATAACGGCGTCGGAATGCGGCATGTTGCTCCCGTATTCGGCTATGGGGTTGTAATCGCTCTCCTGTGCCAGGGCCGTACGTTGCGATGCGGGGGTAAGGGGCACGATGCCCTTGCGCAGGCAGAAGAAAAGATCGGCCATGCTCGCCGTATGCAGGCAACTGCCGCCGTATATTCTGGCTGCCTGAGAGACGAGCGACAGATAGTCGCGCATGTTCTCCTCCTTCATCGGGGGTACTGTCCGGCCATCGGGGAAACGGTAGTGAACCATCCACAGGTGGGGGTTGAGCCCATGCTGCTGTACGGTGGTCATATCTTCCCTGATATACCGCAGGAAACCGGAGGTGCCCTCTTCCCGGATGGATGCGTGAACGAGCCGTCCCGCACTATCATAAGTCATGTAGACGTCCCGGGGCATGATATCCGTTTGTTTCATGTCTTGTGCGGTATTAATGTCCTATTTCGGGATCTTCGGGTTGCGGCTCGCCCGGCTGCCATGGTTCGGGATCTATCGGAGTTCCTGCCTTCGGGCATTCGATCACCTCCGTCTCCATATCGTCGTACAGCGAGCAGCCGGTTATCGTCACGGTGCACAGCAGTGCGAGACAGAACAGTCTGATAGCGGTTTTCATAGTTCGTGTTTTTTAGGTCGTATGGTTACATTTTGAGTCTTTTGCCGGGCGTATCGAACACATCCGTTTCGATATGGATCTCCTCTTCTTGCTTCTTCTCCTTTCCGGTACGGTAGGACGGCACACGCGAGGGCGTGTATAGCTCGCTTTCGATGCCCGTGGACATGAGCAGCCCCAAAGTAAGGATGTCCTGCCGTTCCGCTTCGGTAAACTTCCGATCGGTCGTAACGAAAACGAACGACCAGTCGTCGAGTCTCTCTTCATAGGGGCGTTCGGACAACAGTTTCTCTTGGTACTGCCAGAGTTTGTCCGCCTGCATGTCGTGGAATGCGGCATAGCCCGGCGAACGTTCCAGCGCTTTCATATTGTCCGAGGTTGCGGGCAGGCCCTCCCGGAGACAATAGGCGGCCAGCTGCAACGATCCGAAAAAAGACACCGAAGTATCCGGCAGTTCGCCGTGGTTTGCCCTGAACGCCTCCGTATCGAAATAGTCGCTGCCGGGAATCTTGCCGTCGAGGGGACAGCGCAGGACGACGAATGCATTGTCCGGAATGTATGGCGCGTCGTCGTAGCGTCTCACCGCATTTCTGACCAGGTTATCCGTAGAGAGCATATTTACCGGCAACATTCTTCGGTTGAGCACGACATTGTCGGACACTTCCATGCTGACGTCGACCAGTTCTTCGTTTCGTTCCATAAACAGTTATTTTTTAACGAGTTCGTTCAGCTCGGGATCGAGCCCTGCCCGGTATTCCAGATTCGGGTCGAGAGCGCATGCCCGGGCGAAGGCTTCGAGGGCTTCGTCTTTTCTTTCCAGCCGGGCCAGCGCGATGGCCCGCAGGTAAAGCGAGCGGTCATCCTCGGGAAGCCCGTACAACACACCGAGCGCCCGTTCGTCCTCGCCCAACGAGAGCAGAGCGATGGCCGTATTACGGTCGGCGTAAGGGAGTAAGATGCCGACTGCCGCGCGGTAATTGCGCTCCTCGAGCAGCCTGCGGCCCCGCAGGTAGAGGGTATCGACCTCCATTGTGTGAACCGTATCTTGGGTCATGCCTACCCTTTGCAGGTGGTAGCGCAGCTCCACGGCTCGCAGTTTCGGATATATTTCTTTGCGTATCCGAGCGTAATCTTCCCCGTACCGCTCCCGAATCAGACGCTCTCGCCGGTCGGGGCTCGGTTCCGTATCGATCAATTCAAGGATCCGTTCCCTGTTTCGGATCAGACTGTCGCCGTGCACCATCTCCCGAAGTCGTGTCCAGTCCTCTCCGGCGGAGCGTACCGCCACCAGCGTGTCGAGCCCTGCTCCGGGAAAGCGTGCTTCGAGGAAGCCGCCCAGCGCTTGCGCCCGCTTTCGGGACAATTCGTAGTTCATGGCCGCACCGCCCTCCGGAGAGGCAAAAGCTGTGATCGAGATACTGTCTACCGTGAACTCCCGCTGACGGAAGAGTTGCTCCAGCACCACGCCCGTTTTCATCAGTTGGGCGGCGTTACCCGAAAGCGTATCGACGATTGCTGCACTGCCTACGGGAAAGGTGAGCAGAACCCGGTCGTCGAGACGGGCCCGGCGCTCGATGATACGCGTCAGGTAGCGCGTAGTAGTATCCATGAAGTTGAGCATCGAGGAGATCGTATAGCTGAGCGTATCGGAAGGCGGCAGCAGGTAGAGACTGCCATCGAGTCCCTCGACGCGCCCTTCGAGCGTTACGCTCAGACGCTTATCCGCATCGGCCGTGGGCACGGTCTGCGTGTAGTAGTAGGATATGGCGCTGCGCGAAGCACGTACCGAGTCGCAGCGTACATCCTGCGGGTACGGGAAACGCACGAAGCGGTCGAATGCCTCCAGCGCCCGGAGGCTGTCGGGACGATATAGATCTATGTAGCGCCCGTACTGCCAGTAGTCGCGCTGCTGCACCTTGTCGAAGAGCGCGCCCCGGATGGAGATATCTTCCAGCGGCGTCCGCTCCCCCCGGTTGTGCAGCACGGGCGTAACGACGATATTGCGGCAGGAGCCCTGCAGCATCTTGGGAAGCGTGACGACGAAGTCGATGTCGACCTTGCCCATCCGCTCGGGCAGGCTCCGGGTACGGGCCGTGACGACCACCTCGTCAAGTTCCATCATCATCACCTGCTCGCCGTTTTCCAGTGTGACGGCCGGTACGAAGAACTCGGTCGGTCGTCCGTCGGTATGTCTGACCTCGATGTACTGCGGCGGAGCTTGCTCGCGCCGGGCTTCATGGCGCATGACTTTCGGAGTATGAGCGAGCGCCGCCCCGGCATGACGTCTCTGCAGGGAACCGGTCACGGAGCAACCGCACACAAGCAAGCCGAGGATCGGTATCGACAGATAGTTTTTCATAACGGTTCGTATATTAGTCGGCATTGAGCTGAAAAACTATGCTTCCGTAAGAAGAAGGGGTTATCGCGCCCGGTCGGCAGGAGACGCTTTCATAGGCATAGCCGGGATCAGCAGGCATGTTGTCGCTGATATAGTAAGTGGGCGTACCCATCGGCCAAGGCAGGCGCACGACGTTCGAGACCGTACTCCCGGCAGGGATCGTCACGCTTTGCGTTACAGGATAAGTTTTCAACCCACCTTGATAACCGGTGTAGCGTCCCGTGCAGAGTACGTCGACCGTTACCGTGACGGCTGTCGGTACAGCCTGCCCGGCCACGACCTTCAGATTGACATAGGGCATCATGGTGTAGAGGCTGTCTATAGGATACTCCCGTACCGTCTCCACGTTCAGTTTCGGATGCAGCACGATGATATCGGGCGAAACGCTGGCCGTGCGTGTCACGGTGCGGCTCTCGTTCCAGTCATCGGTCACGGTGGCCGTAAGAGCGGCATCGCCTCCGAAGGCGTTCGCGGCGGCGAACTCCACGTTGTGCGTCCCAGCGGCGACGGTAAAGTCCACCGGTACACCGGGCGCGATTTGTCGGCCCTGAAAATAGAACGAACCGATGGAAGAGGCCGTGGCGGTCGAGAGCCTGAGACGGAACGTTCCGGCGTAGTTCTCTTCCGAAACGGTGATGGGGAAAATACTTCGGGAGCCGGCCGTTACGCCGTCCGGCGCCGTCATCGAGAGCTTCAATTCGCCTTTGGGCTTGATGTAGGTCGAAAGGCTGCGGCTTACCTGCCGCCCTTCGGCGTCCGAGACCGTCAGTGTGAAGGCCACCTGCTGCCCGTAGGCCGAGGGCTCGAAGGTAAGCGTCCGGCTACTACCCGTAGAGGGTAGACTTACAGGCGTGGAGGTGATATCCGCTCCGTCGAGCAGCACGCGCCCACGGCCCTGACTCAGTGCGCAGCGGAGCGTGAAACTGTTGCCCGCCTGGTTCTCGGCCGTGAAGGTCAGCGGCACCGATACCCTATCCAGCGGCAGATACGAGGCAGCGGGCGTACCCAGCGCGAGCGAGAACCGAGCTACGCGCAGGTCCGTAGGCTCCGAGCCGCTGAGGGTAATGTTCAGGTGGTGAAGCGTATTGCGCTCCACGTTGAAGTCCGTGGTGTTGTTCGCCCCCAAATAGACGCTGTACGTTACGGGACGATCAGCATGCCGTGCCTTGATGCGCAGCCAGCTCGCGCCCGAAGGGGCGTTCGCCTTGTCCTTCTGCCGCTCGGAAGTGACCGAGGTATTCGTGCCCGCCATGTTCTCCGGCAGGTAATACTCGCGGGAGAACGACGTCCCGGAGACGCTCTGCACCGAATAATCCGTTCGTTGCGAAGGATCGCTCGCCCGGTTATCAGCGAAATAGAGACAACGGCTGGGGACCGAGAGCAATTGCACGCTTTCTACCGTGAGAGCGCCTTGCAGAGCCGGAGCCACGGACAACGAGAGCGAGAGTTTCGCCACGAGGCGTTCCATGCGCAGGGTAAGCGAGGCCGGTCCCGAGATGTGCAGTTCGCCACGGGCGGCCATCGGTATCGCTTCGCCTGTACCGGGTTCTCCGGAGAAGGAGGCGGCGAGGGTTTGCAGAGCCGTTTCGTCCATATCGCCCAGGTCCCGCCCGGCATTGGCCACGGCGTAGAAGTGATAGTTATCCGGGATAAGCGCAAGCGTGGCAGCTGTTTTTCCGTCCGGAATATATAAGTGTATGTCGCGGCCGATTCCGGTGCCGCAAGCCCATATATTGAGATCGCGGATAGCGTTTTCATCCGCGGCACGGGTAGCCGTCGGCTGCATATCCTCCGGCTCGAAGCAAAGAGTAACGGGACAGGAGCCGTCCTCAGTCGGGCGTGCCGCGCCGTATTCTGCCTCCGGACCTTCGGCGCAGCCTGTGAGAGCCCACAGCGCCAGCAGAAAGAGCGGCAGCAGGGTTGTCATATTTCGTATGTGCATGTCGAAACTGTTTTACGGGGTTAAAACAAATAGGTGAAACCTACGGTACATTTCGAAGGCCCCAGCACCAGACGCCGGGTGTGATAGATGTACTCGTCCCGGTCGTCCGGCACGTAGTGGTCCCGGCGGGTATCCTTCATGTAGTAGAGTCCCAAGCCGGCCTCCACGCTTAGGTTCCAGCGCGTAGAGAGCAGCCAGCTGTAACCGTACGAAAAGCCCAAACCCGTGAGCCACCCTTTACGGTGGAACCGGCGGCCGCCTATGTCGTATTTGGCCGCGGCCAGGTGCGTTCCCAGAAAGTGGCCCGCGTACTCCTCGAAAAACCAGTAGCGCACCCCCGGCTGGATGGCCAAAAGGCGCATCTGCACCTTGTCGGCTTTGACGGGATTCCACATCAGGGGCACGTCGACGGACCAGTGCGGAGCGAAGGCCGCCTCGAAGGAGGCATTGACGGTGCCCGTGAGCAGCATGGGTATGTTGACCCCCACGCCGTAGTATTGCGCCGAGGCACGCTGCGGGCAAAGTGCGAGCAGGCAGAGGCCCGAAAGCAGGAGCCAAAGTCTTTTCTTCATAACGGATGAATTGACAGATAAGAGAAAGACCCGCCGGAGAGCATCGATCCCCGGCGGATCCGTGAATTACTGCCCCAGATCGATCGTCTGTGTTACCGGGGTTTCCCAATCGGCCACGGTGATCGTGGCGCTCACGTCCTGTCCGGTGAGTCCGGCCAGCGAAACGGCTACACGGTAGTAACCGTTACGCAGGATCGTACCGTTATCGGATGTACCCTTGAGCTCCACTTCATAGGTAACCGGTGTCTGATCACCGGTAGTGGAGAAATTGCCGTCCTTGTCGTAGGTGGCCTCGAGGGTCAGCAGCACCCGGCTGCCGGCAGCTAAGGTACCGTTCTCGAACAAATAGAAAAGAGAGTTGTACTTCCCGGCATCCTCTTTCGGGGTCTGTGTATGGGTATAGGTCATAGCGCCGGACGCAATGGTCCCGCCGAAGTATGGAGTCTGGGACGCCGCACGGGAAATTTTAGCGGAATTGACCTTTATCTTGCCGGGATATTTGGAGGCGAAGTCGGCCGAGAGGGAGGATTGGACGGCGATCTTGGCTACGTCGCGCTTGAGCGTGATGGCTACGTCGGTAGCCTGTCCCACGGCGGCTATGGTCTTGGTCGCGGTACCGCTCATCAGGAAACCGCCGGAACGCTTGGCTGCGGCGGACACCTCGGCGAAGGTGCCGTTATAAACGGCGGCGGAGGTTTCCTTGAGCGCCAGCAGAGCCGCTTTGTCGGCGATATCGCCTACCGTAGTATTGGCGATGGCGTAAAACTCGACGCTCTTGCCGGCTGCGCTCTTGGGAAGGGCGAAAGTGGCTTTCTTGGCCGAGACTTCCGCAGGGGTGAAGTTACGCCTTACGATCAGGCTGCCGTCCGTGTTGAAGCAGAATACCGTAAGCGACGAGAGGGATTTTTCCCAACTTTCGGTCGTGGCCGAGGCATCGAAGAAGGCGCGGGTCTGAGTCGAGTTGGGTTCGGCTACGAACGAGACGGTAACGAAACCGCCGTTCGGCGGCGTCGGTACGGGTTCCTGTTGCTCTTTGGCGCAAGAAGCGAGGGCCAGCAGAGCGGTCAGCGAATAAATAAGTTTTCTCATGGCTGTGTTTGATTTATTTGTGCCCGTAAGGGCGGTTTGTTCTTTGTTTTTGTTATGGGTGATTACCGGCGGTGCGGCGGCCTTCCCTTGCGGCGTACCAGCAGCGAATGCTGTTCCAAGTAGAGGCGCAGGACTGCGGAGAGTTCCGCGAGCAGATGTCTGTACTCCTCCCTACCGTAGATCCCGTCGTCCAGGTTATAGCGGTCGAAAAGGCCGGCGAACCGTTCTTCCAGCTCCAGAGCCAGGCTGCGCCGCTTGTCGGGAGGTACGAGGGGATAGTCGATCGAAAGCAAACAGCACAGGGTGTCGAACTTCGAGAAGATCAGCCCCTCGTACAGTAGGGCGTCGGCCCGGGTGGCGGCCCGGAGCGTGTCCTCGCCCGCAGCTACGGATTCTCGGTAGAGGGACGCCGCGGCCCGGCTGCGCGTCTCGATGAGCTGACGGGCATGGACCAGCCGGGGGTGTCTCTCCTGCAGAAAGGCTTCCAGACGCCGGCGGTAATGCTCCGTATCGGCGGCATGGTCGTTTTTCATGATGTGTTGCGTTGACTGGTCCGATACGCGGACCGGGAGGTTCTACATGCCGACGCCTTGTCTGCTTTGCTGCCGGGCAGCCACGTCGGGAATGTGCATCTCCGGTTCGGGAGCTTGTTCGGCCGGGCTCTGAACAGCTGCCTGAGCCTGTTCGGGACGTCGGTACTGCACGAACTCGAGCCCGTTGGTCTCGGGGTCTATGCGCAGGTTGTTCGTGTAGCTACGCCCGTCGCGGCCTTTAAGTTTACGCCCGTCGATCTCCCCGCCTTTGAGCAACGTCTCGCGCATCTCCTTGTCCAACTGCTTGTCGATGAAATCGGGAATGTAGGTCTTGGAATAGTACGGTTTGGCGATATTGAACTCCATGCGGTGGGCATCGAATTGAGCGATACCCCGGAATGTGACGTCCTTGTTGTTGAAGTAGTGGCAGTTTTCGAGCAAGACGCGTCCGCCACGTTTGAGTTCCTCCTGTTGCGTCTGGTTCAGGCGCGCGTTATAGATGAAATTGGGAACGATGACATCTTTGCACGGCACATAGATCATGCGGTTGGTACGGCGGTTGAAGGCGGCGTAACAATATTCCCCGTCGTGCTTCAGAACACGGTCGAGGGTTTTACCGGAACGCAGGTCCTCCTTCTCCTGCGCATTCAACGTTGTTTTCAGCTCATCGTCGAGCAGGAACTCGGGAACGGCCAGCGGGCTCTGCACTTCGAAGCATATCTTGCCTTCCTCGGTTTCGTGCTGTTTTGGATGGATCGAGTACATACCTGCGAGCGTGATATCCTCCCCTGCCTTGATGCTAAGCGGATAAAGCTTCGAACTATCCTTGCCCAGAGCCATTTCCTTAAAAATACCGTCTTCCTCCATCTGCCGGACATCGAAGCCCATCGCTTGCAGCTCCTGTTTGGGCATACGTACTTCGTCGTAGATCACTTTCTCGAGCTGCTGCGTAGAGGTGCGGTATTTGCGACTCATAGCCAAGGCTTCATCGTCCTTGGGATCGACCTGTAGTTTGAACAGGAACGAGGCCACTTGGCCGACCATGTTGAAAGGAACTTTGTACAGTTCGGGAACGTCCGACGGATTCTGGCTTTGTCGCCGGAAGTTCGCAACCATATCGGCTAAGGCACGACTATCGAGGAGTTTGTAGAAAGCTTCATGGTTCTTGACGCTCGGCTCGACTGTACTCCAATGTACATGGCCTGTTTTTTTGTCTTTGTGGGTCTCCTTAGCCAAGGCTTTCACATCTCCGTTCTGCGGATAGCGCAGCAGGATGGTTTCATGGTCAGGGTCGGGATGCACGGGCATCTTGCGCTCGGCCTCGGGGGCCGGGTTTTCGGTTTTCTTTGCCATTACAGTTAAATTTAAAGGTTAAAAACAGGTTTGTGACGGCGAAGATATGGGACTGAAAATGCGGTTGTTCACCCTGTCACCCTCAGTCACCCTCCGGCCGCCGCAGTCCGTTTCGGAGCAGTCCCGCCTGGCTGCAAAACCCATGAAGGACACGCGTATCGGGGAAGACGGATTCGTTATCGGACAGAGAAAAAACAAGACTTCCGCCCGTTACCGGAACGACCGATATGAAAAAAGAGATGATCGGGTATTTGAACGAGATGTGAGGAATTCGGTAGTGTCTACCGATCAAAATTATTTACTGTTAGGAAACCTGCAGAGACATGGCAAAGATTACGGCGAAAGACACAAGCGTTACGGCCGTATCGGCCGATGCGAACGACTGTATCTGCCTGACGGACACAGCCCGCTATCGGAGCGATGAGTCGAATGCGGCCATCGGCAACCGTTTGTGCAACCGGAATACGATCGAGTATCTCGGAATTTGAAGAGTGATATCTACGGTACGGTTTCGGTTTTGATCGTCCGGGGTATTGATCTGCCGTTCCAAGCGATCTTTACCGTCGAAGCATTTGAAGTAATGGGAACACAAACGGCCTTTTTGCGGGCTACGGACCCGTCCACTCCGGTAAATGTTCTGATCTAAGGAATAGAGAGGTAATGTCCGGCGATTTCCATCGATCGAAATGCCAAGGTGTATTAAATGAAAAATCCCCGGCTGCATGACATGCACAGCCGGGGATATATTTCCGCTCAGGATATGAATTATTTGAGATCTTTGGCTTTGATGCGTACGACCTTGCCATCACGCATGACCACCAATTCGCCGTCCTCTTTCTTGGTCTTCTCGATCAGACGCTTTCGGGCGAGTAAAATCCCTGCATTGATCTTTTCCTGCATCTGTTTTATTTCAAGCTCGCTCATAGGTTGTAATCGCTTTATAGGATAACGTACCTACTATTGGGATTGTCGTCGTTGAAGTTCTTTATCCCGGAGAAATCGACGAAGCCCACATCGGGAGGTCATCGACGTAACGTTTCACCAGTTCCCCATTGCTCAAACGGAAAAGAAGCCGGGCCTCGACATCCTCTATGGAGTTGTCGTAAACGTACAGCCTGTCGACGTAAGGCGCGAGCGCCATGCAGTTTGCAATGGACTTGTCGTAACGGGATATGATCTTGCGGATGGGAACGTCATGGCCTCCGTTGAGCACACGGCTGGCCACACGCTTGGCATTGATAGTCGGAGAGTCGGTCGATACGAAGAACAGGCGTACGAAAAAACCCGCTTCCTTAGCCCGGAGAATATAATCGACCTTGTCGCTTGCCGACATCACGGTCTCGAATATATGGCTTTTCCGTTCGGCAAGACATCTTTCGCGCCACGCTTTGCAAAAATCGGCGGCACGGAGTACGGCATTCCGGTCGTTCCAGTCGCCGAACATATCGCGCGCCACATTGTCCGGATTGATATATTCGGAGTCTTCGAGCCATTCGTGATGAAGGATCTTCGATGTCACGGAGGTTTTGCCGGAGCCGTTAGGCCCGGCGATCACGATCAGCACGGGGCGGTGTTCACTTGCTGCCATTGCGGAGCCTGCTTATGGTTTCTTCCACTCTGGTACGCGCCTCTTGTGCGGCGGCCTCGATCCCGGCGGCCACACGCTCGGCAGCCCGGCGGGTGTTCTCGCGGGCATCCTCGGCTACCTCGCGCATGATCCGGGCCATGCGCTCGTCACCGGGTTCTTCCATCGACGTAAGCCGATAGCTGTTCATCTGTTCGTCCGACATATCTTTTTTTATTATAACGTTAAAGTTAAGAAAAAAGTGTGAAATACATATATCGTCAGGCGATATAGATCCACTTACAACGATTCGATGTCGTTATCGGATTCGGGAGCCACAAGTCTGAAAAAGCGGCGACAAATATTCGTCATGGATAATGGAATGGTCCCGGACAGGTTATTTGGCAACCGTGGCGCCCTTGGGCTGCGGGATGAGATGCTTGAGTTTCGGGTCGGCCTCGATGCGTTTGAGTTCCTTCTGGATGATTCGGTTCACCTCCTCGCGGATACGCTCGTAGTTTTCCATAACGATGCGTTCCATGCAATCCTTGCCGTTTTCGTCCCTGAAGGCGGTTATCTCGGGAATGGGAACGTAGGCGGCCGTCTCGCGGGCCACGGCCTCGTTGTCCACGACGATCTGGGCGTGAAAGATCTTCTGGTCGATCTTTTCTCCGAAGTTGTCGGCCACGGCCCCGACGAACATGCCTTGCGACAGGTTGCTGATCTTCGAGGGTGGAATGAGCGAATCGAGCTGCGTGCTGACCGAACGGGATTTCTGCTCCGGGGATATGGACATGGATTCGCGCCTTTGCAGGATCTTGCCGAAACGCTCGGAGAGCGTCTTGGCCGTTTCGCCCATAACTTGCCCGGCGAAGACGTTGCCCACGGTATTTTGTATCACGGCAGCTTCTTTATCGCCGTAATCGCGTTTGAGCTGCGAGTAGTCCTGAAAACCGAGGCATACGGCCACCTTGTTCGAGCGGGCCGTGGCGATCAGGTTGTCCAATCCCCTGAAGTACATCGTAGGAACCTCGTCGATGACGACACCCGATTTGAGTTTGCCCTTTTGGTTGATAAGCCGTACGATGCGGCTGTTGTAGAGTCCGAGAGCCGCCGAGTAAATATTCTGGCGGTCCGGGTTGTTGCCTACGCAAAGTACCTTGGGCTCGTCGGGATTATTGATGTCGAGGGTGAAGTCATCGCCCGTCATCACCCAGTAGAGCTGGGGAGAGATCATGCGCGAGAGCGGTATCTTGGCCGAGGCGATCTGGCCCTGCAACTGGTCCTGCGCCCCGCCTTTCCATGCATCCATGAAGGGCGAAAGGTAGTTTTCGAGTGAGGGACGCGCGGTGAGGATCGTGAACAGGTCGGCATAGCGCTTGTTCAGCAGTTCGATAGCGTGCGGGAAGGTACAGTAGCGTCCGTCCTCATAGATCTTCAGGAACCAGATGACGGCGGCCAGCAGGATGATGGGCGATTCGACGAAGAAATCGCCCTGCTTGGTGATCCATGTTTTATTGAGGTTCAGCATGATCGTATAAGCGGACTCGTAGGCGTCCGAGATGTCGGTCATGAATCTGGCGTCGATCGGGTTGCAGCGATGCGAGCGGCGCGGGTCGTCGAAATTGATGACATAGAATTTCGGGGGCACCTTATAGCAGTGCAGGTGCGTACGCAGGTGGTTGTAGGCGATGACGGACAGATCGTCGAACTTGAAGTCGTAGATATACATCGAGAAACCTTTCTCGATCATCTGCTTGATATAGTTGTTGACGACGGCATAGCTCTTGCCGGAACCGGGCGTACCCAGCACGACGCTGGCCCTAAAGGGGTTGACGACATTGATCCAGCCGGAGTTCCACCGTTTCCGGTAGTAGAAGAGCGTGGGAAGATTGATCGAGTATTCGTTCTGGATCAGCCGCGTTTCCTGCATGAAACTTTCGTTCTCGTCGTTGAAAGGATCGTCCGTCATTCCGCCCGAGAGCAGCCGTCCGAGCCAGATGCCCGCCGTGAGCAAGCCGATATAGCCTGCACCGAGAGTTGCCGTATAAAGGAAACCCATGGCGACGGTTCCGAGGTGTAGGTGCAGCAGGAGGTCGCAGCCGAAAAAGAGCACGGCCCCGGTGGCGGCGACGGGCATGATGCGGCGCACGGTGATCCGTTCGCTGCATACGCTGCGCGTGCCCATGCAGGAGAGTCCGAGCAGCACGAGGCAGAAGAGCTTGGTGTAGAGCGGGGAGTTAAAGAGCCCCGAAGTACGTTGGAACCCGGCCAGTACCCGGTCGACGATGCCGGATGTTCAGCCGAGCTGTTCCAGTCAGCGGTAGCAGAACCAGTAAACGTGTATGACGAGTAGCAGAACGCTGATCGCCCGCATGAACTGCATGACCTTGGCCAATCCTCTCAGATCGTCTTCGTGTTGCATGGGATAAAGGAATTAGGCAGACAAAGATAACGGTACTTCCGTGAAAGGGAGATCTGAGGCGAAGGATGTCACCGTATGGCACCTTCCGGCACCCACAGGCCGCCGAAGCGGGAACATGGAGAAGGATCACGACTTTCCCGTTTCTGTGGTTCCTCGAAAAAAACGGGGTGCTCTACCGCGACGACGGATCGCGCCTCGTGGATAACAATACGCTCGTCGCCCTCGCGCCGATGACCGCCGAAAGCCGTACAGAGGAAAAGGAGATAATGACCAAAGTGGTGGTGAACCTGATTAACCGGAACGACTGATTTTGCCCCTATATACAGACGGGTCGTTACTTTCATGGTAACGGCCCGTCTTGTTTCATGTGCCGTGTGTCGTGGGTGAAGTCCGGCTTTACTCTAAGACACTCGTTCGTTTCACTAGTGGATAATTTCGGTGACCGTAATATCCCGGCCCCCGGAAGCGATGGACACCTCGTATGTACGGCTGTGGCCGCCGGAGTCGCTGATCGTGAACCGTCCCCGGTAATCGCCCGAGGGAGTGATGTCGACCGGAACGCTCAGGCCGGTGGCCGTGTTGTAATCGGTGGTCGTACTGCCTCCCGAGACGATCTTCGCCCCGTCGATCGAGACGCTCCCCGAACCCGACACGTTGCGGTAGGCGATCGTGAAGCGGCCCGTGTAACCCGGCTCGCCGATACGGAACGTGACGGTCGCTACCATGCCGACCTTGCTCGTACCGTAAGCGACCGTAAGCGGATTGGCCGCCCGGAATACGGTCGAGGCATCGACCGTTACGGGATTGCCGTAGGCGTCGCTCAGCGTGAAGCGCATCCGTACGTCCCCGGGCTCGGACTGCGTATAGCCCACCTCGAGCGGCGTATCGCTCACGACCCGTCGTCTTGTCCCCTGCGGAAAGTCGCTCCCGTCGAGGAGGGCGCGGCCCGTGCCCTCGACGAGCTCGTAACTCAGGTAGAGTGCGGCGTCGGGATCGTTCGTGCAGAAGGGCAGAAGCTTTAGTGCGGCCGTTTGCGAGCAGTCGTATTCCGGAGCGAAGCCCTCGGAGAGCAACAGCGTGGTCATCGAAACGCGGCAGTCGTCGTTGCTGACTCCTCGGACGGTCACCTCCATGCGGTAGTGACGGTTACGCCGCAGGTTGAAGTCGTCCGTCGTATTGCTGCCCAGAAAAATGTAATAGTTCAGCGGAACGCCCATGAAGCTCGCATGGATATGGACGAACGTCGCTCCTTCGGGGGCATGGGCCATGTCCCGCAGCCGGGGTTCGGTGACGGCCGGGTTCGTGCCGCGCAGGTTCTCGGGCAGGTAGTACGTGCGGGCGGGCACGCTGTTGTCCGCAATCTCCTGCTGGTCGAAGCCCGAAAGCAGTGTTTCCGTAGCAGGCCGGTTGTCGGCGAAGGGCGTGAGGGTGGCCGGCACGCTGCGCAGCGCAATGGAATGCAGTTCGAGACCCGGCGGGCACTCCTCTCCGAGCGAGACGCTCAGATCGAGCCGTGCGAGGCATCGCTCCAGCCGCAGGGGTATCTCGGTGGCTCCTTCCACGCGGACGCTTTGCCGGGCGGACATGGCGATACCCCCTCGGGCGAGCTCCTCGTCGTTGCGTAGCGGCAGCGTATAGGCGGCCAGTCGTTCGGCCGTCAGCTCGCCCGGATCGCCTCCCGTATTGGCCAGAGCGAACAGTTCGTAATCGCCCGTGGGCAGGCTCAGCGAAACGCGGCCACCGGGATTCTTGAGGTAGAGACGCTCGGAGGCTTCGGGCGTCGTTTTGTGGAAGAAGTAGAGGCTCAGATCGTGCACGGCGCTCTCCTGTACGGTGCCGTCGCCGCTGCGGGTCATGGCCTCCGGACTCAAACGCAAGGTCAGGGTCGTCTCCCGCTCCGTCTCGGGCACGGGCACATCGTGGGCCGAAAGGCAGCCTACCAGTGTGCAGCAGAGTGCGAGAAACGACTGAAACAGATATTTTCGGATTGTCATAGTAAGCGAAGATTATGGGCTGGGGTTATCGGGCCCCGGGCCGAAATGAAATAATGAGGAATGGATAGAATGAATCGGAAAACGGTGCTATGCGCCGATATCGATCGTCTGTGTGGTCGGGGTTTCCCAATCGGCGACGGTAATCGTGGCCATGATGTCCGCGAGTTCGACCTCGTAGGTCAGCGGAGCCTGATCGGCCGTCGTCGCGAAATCGCCGTCGCGGTCGTAGGTCGCATCGAGGGTCGGCAGCACTCGGCTGCCGGCGGCGAGCGATCCGTTCTCGAAGAGATAGAACAGGTTGTCGTATCGATCGCCGGATGCCTCTGCGTTTTGCGAGTGAGCGTACGACATGGCTCCTGTCGAGGCCGTGCCGCTGAAATACGGGGTTTGGGAAGCTGCTCTCGAAATGCGGGCCGCGTCGATGCGGACTTTGCCGGCATACTTCGATGCGAACTGGCTCGAGAGCGATGACTGAACGGCGATCTTGGCCACGTCCCGCTTCTGGACGATCGCGACGTCGGTCGTAGCTCCGGCGGCGAGATGGTTTTCGTGGCCGAACCGCTCATCGGAAAGCCGTCGGAACGCTTGGCTCGCGTGCTCGTTTCGGGGAATGTACCGTTATAGACGGAAGGGGTGGTTTCGAGAAGGGCCAGTAGCGATTTTTTCGTAGTGACGTCGTTACCTGCGGAAGTATTGGCTAAGGCATAGAATTCGACGCTCGTGCCGGCGGCGGTGTTAGGAAGGGCGAAAGTCGCCTTTTTGGCTGCGACTTCCGAGGAAGTGAAGTCGCGCCTTACGATCGACCGGTCGTCCCCGCCGAAGCAGAATACCGAAAGGGGCGACAGCGATTTTTCTCATGCCTCGGTCGTCGAGTTCGGATCGAAAAAGGCGCGGGTGGCGTTCGGTTCATCGGTAAACGATACGGTGACTTGTCCCTCTCCCGAAACCGGAGAATTCATTTCGTACGTTTCCTTGCCGCAAGAGGCAAACGTCCAAGCGGCCAGCATGGCCGTAATCCGACTTTTCATCTGAGATACTTTTAATGTAATGGGTTAATACTAAAAAATGCTTCGATGCAGCCGTTCGGGAACGAATGTATCATTGTTCTTCCAGCGATCTTACATATTCGCTGCCGGGGGCACATTGTTTTTTATAGATGAATTTCGGCTATCCGACTCATTGACAAACCGATATATTTATGTCAATAGCAAAAAACGATACGGTGGGCAAATAAAACGGACAAGCTGCAACAAAACCGCTTTTGCCGATGTCGATACCGATATAAACCATAACTGAAAGAATTTAAGTGAAACTACATCTTGTAAACCATCGTCGCGAACACGGGCTCTACATGGCTTAACGAACTGTCCGGTTCAGATGCAAGGCACGGGGACGGAACGCTACAGACGGTTTCTAAACCGACATTGAATCTGTCTTGCTTCATGCCTGATACTGTAGAAATAATTCAATTGTTAACTATGTACAAATGTACGACGTTGGAACCCGGCCAGTACCCGGTCGACGATGCCGGATGTTCAGCCGAGTTGTTCCAGTCAGCGGTAGCAGAACCAGTAAACGTGTATGACGAGCAGCAGAACGCTGATCGCCCGCATGAACTGCATGACCTTGGCCAATCCTCTCAGATCGTCTTCGTGTTGCATGGGATAAAGGAATTAGGCAGACAAAGATAACGGTACTCCCGTGAAAGGGAGATCTAAGACGAAGGATGTCACCGTGTGGCACCTTCCGGCACCCACAGGCCGCCGAAGCGGAGATATAGAGAAAGCCGTACCACTACGCCTCCCTCTTATGGAACATTGGGCGGTTAGGGAAGAGTCTCTACTTTCCGATGGATACATCCGATCCGTGACATTCGAGGAAAGAACTGTTTCTCAAATTTACAGAATGAGTCGAAAACAAATAATCCGGACATAATGTCCGGATTATTTGCAACGGTTAGAAAAACTATTTGGTTCTTACTCTTTTCAACTTAGTACGCTCATCGTACTGCAATTTATTCTTGTTGATTATTCTTATAATATGATCACTTGGGTCCCAATAAGGAGATGCTAATAATTCAGAAAGGTCATGTTTATAAGATTCCTCATAAATAAGACGGATACTATTTTCTGTTTCTTGAATCCATTTCCCTGTGTAACCTCTCCGATGATATGCCTGAATATTGAACGTACTGTCTTCCGACAGATGCAATTTCATAAGACGCGGTTTAAAACCTAAGAATTTTCCCTGAAAGGTTCCACTCATCGCATAGGGACGAGCCGTCGCACACGAAGATAGTCCGAACAAACCGATAACTGCGACAAACAAAAGCTGTTTCATTTTTTATAATATATATCGTTTAACATTTCTTTCAATGGGATATTATCGTCAAAACCACGGAATTCATGTATAGCTCGAGGATAAGCCTTTATCAACGCCGATTTTGTCGAATTGATATTAACCGGATAAAGTCCTGTTCCGGAACCTCGGTTATAGTCGTATTTATAGACTCCGGTAGCAGCATCCTGCAATCCCTGCACCCAAGCGGGATTGATATCCGTTAAGGAATTGACCTGTGTGGATGAACTCGGGAGAGAAAACGGATCGTATAAATATTGGGCCCGATATGCACTGACTTCATCGTAAATATCCTGAGCATACGTCATTTCTTTTCCCAATGACGATAAAGCAACATCCCCTGTTTCGAATTGCCCGGCATGGGTCACTTCGTGAACGAAGTTGGCCGTATTCGTATAATTGATCATTATTGTTTCACTTTCTGCATCGAACGAAAGGTGTCCTTCGTTTCCAGCGATAGTATTCAATGCATATTTTTGGGAACTGTTCTCTATGACATTCATCGTTTCCAACGTTGCACCGATACCGGCAATACGCTCGCTCAACCAATTGATTCTGTCTTGTTTGGCTCCCTTGAGGGTCAATTTTTCCAGCCTTTGGGATAACAGAGCCTGTTTCGATTGGATTTCGGCACTCAGTCTTCTCCATTCTCTCAAATCGGCTTCAACGATTATCATGCCGTCCGGATCGACAAACCTGATCGGATTATTTCTGCAATAAGCATACGGGCTGACCGAATAGTATTTCTCTGCCAATGGGTCCGGAACGAACCACCGGCCGATTCCGGCCTGATACATCCTCGCCCCGTAATCGAGCATCCCCAGATCGCCGACGGTCTGTTCCTCCTTTCCGTTATACTTGTATCGATTGACGGCGGAAACTGCATAGGTACTTTCGGGACAACGTTCTCCGAAAGGATAGTAGTCGTTCTGTTCCCGAACCGTTCCCGCTTGGTCCACGATCACGCGAACGCTGCCCAAATGGTCTTTCACGAAGTAATCGACCGCACCGTTCGGCCGCAGCGCGCCTCCGTCGAACAGCGCCCGATCCAGCGACAACGATCCGTTCGTACGTACATATATCAAAGAACCTAAGTAATCATAACCGTTAGCCCCGTCGCTCACCGACAGTTTCACCCCGTCGGCAGAGTAGGCGTACTTCGCTTTGGGCGTATCGTCCGCTCCCGTTACCTCTTGTAACAAATTTAGCAAATTGTAGCTGAATCGCAAGTCCCCGAGAGCATCTTTTTTCATATTGCCGTTGGCGTCGTATTCGCAGAGGGAGGACGCTCCCGCAAGGCCCAGCAGACGGTTTCCGTCGTACACGTAGCAATAGTCCGAGGCAACGCCTTCGGTATGGCGCGAAAGGGTCAGGATGTTTCCGTTGCGGTCGTAGGTAATCCCCTTTTCGGTGTAGCGGTCTGTGGCGGCGGTTCCCTCGTAGTGAGTCGCTCCGAGTAGCCGACCCAGACCGTCGTAGGCGAATGCATAGGTATCGACCGGATGATCGCCCTCCTTATGCTGCCATTCCCATTCGGAGATGTCGCCCGAATAACGGGTGGCACCGCCCAACGCCGGGTCTTGGTAACGGAGTTTCATATCGAACTTATCGCTGTTCTGCCGGGCGAGCCAGCCTCGCACGTTGTAGGCGCAGGTCTCGGTCAGCACGCCATCCCCGGGGCCGAACTGCCGCGAAGAAAGCCGCCCTAAAGCATTGTACCCGTAAGAGACACTGCCCGGAGCGCCATCGTTCAGGGAGGCCGTCGTACTCAGCAGGCGGCCGGCATGGTCGTAGGCGAACGTCGAGACCAGCACGTCGGGGGCACTTCCGGGACCGGGCGCGTGTTCTTCCCGGACTCCCAGCGGGTTGCCCGTAAAGTCGTAGCGATAGCTGCAACGGCTGACGCCTCCCAAATGGTTGGACGCGACGCTCTGTACGAAGCGGTGACGGAAATCGTAATAGTACGCCTCGCCGAGCGGCGTGCTTTCGTCCGTACCGAGCCGGGCCGTCAGGCTGCCCGTTCGCAGGGAGCGGGCTCCGTCGCTGCCGCTCCACTCTCCGTAGCCGTCTCGGGCGGAGTAAGCCAGAGCTTCGAAGCCGTCGCGCTCCATAAAGTCGTACCCGTCGTAATAGTCGGCGCTCAGAACCGAGGCCCCGGTCAGGGTACAAGAGCCTTCTTCGCAGGACAAGGCGTAACCGGCTAACGGACCGTCGGCACCGTAGATGACTTTCAGGGTTTTCCCTTCGAGGCATCCGGGCGCTATTTGCGAACCGGACATGCCTGTACAGATACCGGTAACCGCCTTGCGTCCCAGCCCGTCGGACAGGGCGAAAGACCATTCTTCGCGCGAGCGTTGTTCGCCGTCTTGTGTGAAAATGAGCTGGTCGGCATCGTCATAGACGTAGAGTATCTCTTCGGCCCCCGGCAGCTTTTTGCCGATACAGCGGTTGCGGGCGTCGTAACGATAGAAATAGCCCAGTCCCGTGCAAAAATCGGAAGTCGGGTCGATCGTTCCGGAGGCGGGCAGCTGTGCGGACGCCTCGGGCGGGAATACGGCCCGCAGGTTTCCGAAACAGTCATAAACGTAATAGGTGTCGAAAAACTCGGAGTCCGCGACGCTGCGCGTGAGCAAGAGCAGTCCGGCTTTGTCCCGGAATTCGTAACGGAGGCGTCCGTCTTCGTCGGAAAAACCGGTCACGTGAAGTTCCCCGGCGGGATAGTCGCCGGAACGAGAGAGGGAAAGGGTTTGCCGGTCACTGCCCGAAACGATGCGGGCGCAACGTAATTCTCCTGAAGCCGTATTGGTCAGGTAAGAGGTCCGCTGCGCTTTACCGGCTTCGCGCCACTGCGCTCCCGGACCGTACTGTTCGACGGGCCGCCCGAGCGGGGAGGCTTCGTAGCGGATTTCGGAATAGGGAACGGTATCGCCGAGGTTACTCGTTCGGGCCTGCGCCTCGAGCGTCGCGGGGGCCACGTAAGCGCCGTTGTTGCCGGGCAGGGAAGCCGGAAGCCAGCTCCGGGACTCGCGCCCGCACTGATCGTAGGTTTGCAGGCTTGCCAAGTCTCCGTAGCCCGGAGCGGCCCCGATCGCTATGCTCTGGACAGGGCGGCCCAGACCGTCGAAATAACGGACCGTCCGCATGCACTGGTCCGGAGCGGGGGTCTGCGAATCGAAAGTCTCGGTCAGGGGCGTGTATTCCTGAATGTAGTTCTCGTCGGAAAGTTTCACAGAGACAGTAACGCACACCACATTGGAATAGAAGCGGCCGACTTGCGAGACGACCACGCGGCGGAAATAGGTGGTGGCCGAAAGCGGTTCGGGCTGGTAGGAAACGTCCGAAGCCTCGGGAATCGCACTCCACTGCGTACCGTCGTTAGAAGATTCCCACGAAAGGGTATAGCTCCCGGACGAAACGGACGGATCGACGAGGCTTTCCAATCTGGCGGGCCGCTGCGAATCCTCGACGGTCTGGTCGCCGGAAATCGTGCCCGGGTCCACCGTAATGACCGTCACACAGACCGTGTTGGAATAGACCGTGGTAACGGGCGTAGTGAATCCCCGTCGGAAATAGGTGGTCACCGTCAGGGGACCGGGCCGATAGGAGGTTTCCGCAGCACCTGAGATCGTCTGCCACGGACCGGAAGACGCGGGGGCAGACTGCCAGAAATAGGAATGAGTGGCCGCCACCGTATTGGCCAACGAAACGTTCTGCAATAACCGGGGTTGTGTCGAGATTTCAATAGTCTGATTACCGTCGATGCTCCCCGGTGTAGTCGCTACCGTTTCAACCCAAACCGAGTTGGAATAGACCGTTTGGGTAGACGAACGGAAGACCCGGCGGAACCATGTACTTTGCGCGAGGGCGCCCGGTTGGTAGCTCATCTGGCCTGTCGTACCCGAAATCGCACTCCACTGGTCGCCGTTCAAGGACGACTCCCACGAGACCGTCCCGGAACCGTCCGTCGCGCTGGGATCGGTAACGCTTTGTAATACCGTCGGACTGGCACCCGTCTCGATGGTCTGTTCACCTGAGATCGTTCCCGGCGAGGTGGTGACGACCGTGACGCAAACGGTGTTGGAATAGGCCGTTTTCGTCGCGGAAGTCGTAACGCGGCGGAACCAGGCCGTCGCAGTCAGGGCACCGGGCTGATACGAACTGCCCGTAGCACCTGCTATCTTTGTCCAAGGTCCCGATGCCGATGCGGCGGACTCCCACGAAAGGGAGTAGTCTCCTCCCGAAAAGCTCGGAGATGTGCTGTTCGACAGGACTGTGGGCTGTGTTCCTTTCTCGATCTTCTGATTTCCGGAAATGGAACCCGGAGAGGTTGTGACGACCGTAACGCAAACTACGTTCGAGGAAGCCTGTTTGGATGTGGAACTGGTAATGGTACGACGGAAATAAGTCGTCGCGCTCAAAGGTCCGGGTTGATAGGCTTGCGAGCCCGAAGTTCCCGAAATATCGCTCCACGGACCGGAGGAAGCGGGTGCAGACTGCCACATGATCGTATAGAACCCGGACGATGCGCTGGCAGCGACGACGCTTTCCAACCGGGTCGGCTGAGTCGAGGATTCGATGGTCTGATTCCCGGAGATCGTTCCCGGAGTGAGCGTGATCTCCGCATCGCGGACTTTGACGAGCACCTCGTTGGAATAGGCTTTTTTGGTAACGGAGCCTTCCGTGTAATTGATTGCCCGCCTGTAATATGTCGAGCGCGACACCACCCCCGGATCGTAATACTCGGAAGTCGCTCCCGGAATCGGAGACCAAAATCCGGAGAGGTAATAGTCCTCCCAGCAATATTCCCAAGAGAAAGTATAAGGTACATTGCAGTAAGGCAACACGCCGTTTTTGATCCGCTGAGCTTGGGTGTTCGCATCGATGGTCTGGTCACCAGTAATGGTTCCCGGATTGGCGAACACGCTTTGTGCGCGGCATATGTTTCCCGTCCAATGGCAGCACGCCAGAAACAGGAAAAACAAATAAGAAATAACTATCTTTTTCATAACTCGAACGATAGAATCCCGGCTCCGCCGTTCCCATCATGTCCGGGCGGAATACCGTAAGAGCCGGAATTATTTTTTATAATTATAATCGTAGTATTTCAGCGTTCTCTTCGTGCCGTTCTCCATGAAGTAAACCTCCCGGAGCCGTCCCTGATCGTCGTAATCGTAGTACGTCGTGAGACCCTGCGGGTCGGTGGCCGAAACCATGCCGATGAGCGGCTCGTAGGTATAGGTGGTAATCTCCGCATTGCGGAAACGGGAATCGGACCGTAAGCCGTTCAAAACCGCCATATCTTTGCTTGAGAGTGTGTCGGCTGCATGGTCTATTGCGACGGAAGATGCTACCGAAGGATCTGCATTTTTGATTTCGGCCACCGGATGCAAGCCGTTGTATCCCCAGTAATAATAAGTTATGCGAGGCGCGGTTCTCGATCGGACGTACCGGGGATTGCCGTAAAGGTCGTATTCGGGAATGGCAAGCGTCTGCCGGTAACGGCTGTCCTTGCTGAAGGCGCTTCGGCCGTCGGCAGGAAGAAACTGGCCTGCCGAAGATTTGTTGGACAGCCGGAACGAAGACTCCTGCGTATCGTCCGACTCGAACACGTCCATCGCGGAGAGGTTCCCATCGGCGGTATAGGTGTACACCTCTCCCGAGACGATCTGTCCGTCTCTGCGTCGGATTTTTTCTATGGGCAGCGAAACGATATTTTTCGCTACGAGCGAATCGACCCATCCTCCGGCTCCGTAATCTTCCGCATAGAGGGTTTGTTCGGTCGAAACGGAACCGTCGCTGAGCAGACGTTCGATGCGGTTGGCCGTATAGGTGTTCGGATTATCGTAATGGTAACGGATCTCTTCTTTAAGAATATTTCCTTCGCTATCTTTCGTGTACTCTTCCGTCTTCTTTAACTGCATGCAGCCGATGTTCAGACCTTTCGTATAGAAATTGAAAGAAGATTTGGCCCTGTCGTAACGCCAGTCGTCTAAGCTGGCGACGGCGGATTGCGTGTAATAAAGCACTATCGGCTCGATGGAAGCCCAAAGTTTCGCTCTGAATATCTGGACGGAATCGACGTATTTATCATACGTGAATTTCTGCCTTTTTACCCAGTCGAACGTTCCGTTGCGGTATCGGTAATGGATGACCGAATCCAGAGAAGCCATATCCCACTCCTCGCTTTCGAGCGGGAAGGGCTGCGCCGGAGTGCCGGAGTTGTGCGGCAGTACCATCCGGTCGTACTTATACACGGTTTTACCGGAATACTCCCCTCCGGCGGTTTCGTACTCGGCGATTTCGGCATAGTTTACCGTGCTACCGTTCTCGAAAGAAACCCGTTGGTTACATCCCGATAAGAAAGTCCTTTTCCGGTAGGTCAGGATGTTGTAAGCTTCATCGTTCACGCCGAGAGAAGAATACGGATCGTCGTAATAATAATATTTGACCGTTTGTATCGTCAGGGCGGACTGCCGGGTTTCCCCGATCAGATCCTGCGTGAAATAAGGTTCGTTCTTGACGATTCCGCATCCGTCCTCGTTCGCTCCGTATTTGTAGATCTTCTCTTTTACGAGGGTAGCGTCGCTGTCCCGGTAGCGGATGCGCTCGATACGGTATCCCCCGGCCCCTTTGACCTGATTGTCGTATGCGCTCCTGTACTGATGCTGTCCCATAACGAACTCGACCGTCCCGCCTGTCGGGTATTCGATTTTCAGAGGAGTGATCTCGTTCGGATCGTACGCGAATACCTCCGAAGCGTTTTTCCGACCTATCGTCACTTCGTATTGGGCTGGAGCCGACGGGTCGTCATAAGTATCGTAGAAACTACTCGTGCCGTTTCCCCGGGACACTTCGGTATCGTGTATGACCACATTGGCATCCTGTTGCGAAGGATCGGCCCATAGCTGTGTGTATCCCCAGTAATCGGACATCCCGTCAGGACCACCCCCTACGTTGTGGGGATAGGTGAATGCGTACGATTCCTCCCCGATCTTCAGGGAGGTCAGTTTACGGTCGTAGTCGGGTTGCGAAGAGACGGAACGCTGCGTGAACAGAATCTCTTTGACGGCCTTGCCCGTGTTGTCTTCGATTGTCATGGAAGAGAGCGTTCGCTCGGAAGTATAGGAAAATACGATTCTCCCCCCGCGGAAAGCAATCGTATCGGTGAAACAGTAAGAGATATTTTTGACGGTACACGAAGGTATATCGTCTGCTGTCGGAGTGGTTGTATGGGTCGGATCGAGATCGGAAGCACGCTCGAATTTCCCGTCTTTGAAGAACAGCCAGGTCCTTCGATTCCCGGCAAACTCCTTGCCTTTGATTCCCGCTATCTTCCAGAACGGGTATTCGTCGATGAACTTAGTAGAAGACTTGAACTCCAGCGATATGGCCATATCGAGTGGATCGTTGGGACCGGGTCGAACGGCTTGAACGTTATCGTAGATTTCGATCCGGTCGTTGAAATTATATACGGTTTTCGGCAACCGGTTACCGTATGTAAACGACAGGGTTTCGTTGTCCGGACTTACGACCCGGCGGCATTTCCAAGACACGATTCGTTTCGTGTTATCCGTATCGGTCTGCTCCCAGTCCGTATCCGTGGCCGAATAGAAATATTTCGTACCGTCGGTATCGGTTACGGTAAATTCTCTCGAATTCTGGTTATAGTCGATTTTTACGCCGTTGGATGGCACGGGAACCGCTTTGACCGTTCCGTCTTTTCGGTGCTGGAAATAGAAAGCGCCGCTCTTGTTTATGAGCCTGTAATAAAAACGATCGGGCTCTTCGTCCCAACGGCCCCAATATAATTGTCTTTTTACCATGTCCGAACGGACGACAGGATCGCCCTTTTTATAGTCCGTCGGAATGCTGTCGTTGTAATAATATCCCAACTGACTCTGGGCCGGGCTCAGATCGTCGATACCGTTGATGAGCCGGGTGATTTGCAGTTCGGTACTCAGCGACCAGCCTTTACCGATGCTTCCGGCCAGTTGGTTCGGCCGCAGGTAATTATCCACATGGAAGCTCAGATCGACGGGAAAAGTCAGTCGGCCGGCTTTGATTTCATAAAGCGGGATCCGGATGTCGGGCACCCCGGTCAGATGGCTTACCGGGTAGTCGACGTAGCGCATCAGCGAAGCGGCTTCCGGAGGCAGGAACTCGATGCGGCCCGTCGGACTCGTCCGGTCGGCCTGGCCCCACAGCGTACAGGGAAGCAGCATACATAGGAAAGCGATTCGTTTGTGGATCATCTCGGTAGAAAGTTTAGGATTTCGGTTTCGTTCTTTTGTGTTCGTTTCTGTTCTGTTCTTTCTTTTCTGTTCATGCCCTTTTAGGCCGACTTTATCTGCGGAGATTCACGATTTCATAGGCCAAATAGTTTTTCAGGTTCGACATCGGTTATCGGTCGGGTGTCAGGTTCTATCCCATGATACCTCCGAGACGGAACATGGGCAGGTACATGGCGACGAGAATGACGGCCACGAGCAGGCCGACCAGCAGGATCAGCACGGGTTCGAGCAAGTTCCCCAGCGAGCGGAGGCGGTGCTCGAGCTCTCCGGTCAGTACGTCGCCTTCTCGGGCGAGCATTTCGGGCAGCCGGCCGGTCTGCTCGCCAACCCTCAGCAGCGTGACGAGCCGCCGGTCGTAGAGCTCCGCGAAGCGCTCCAGCGCCTCCGACAGGCAAGCTCCCTGCTCCAGCTCGCGGGCGATCCGTGCAAAGGAGACGCGGTAAGGATAAAACACGATGATTCCCTCGAGCATCTCGATGCCCTGCAACAGCGGGACTCCGGAGGAAGCAAGCAGGCCGAGCAGGCGGCAGAAACGGGCCTGCACGCTCTTTTTCATACAGGAATCTTCAGCAGCCATCCGCAGGCGAACCGCTGCACGGAAGGTCGGTCGCCATAGATCTTCCACCACAATAGGGTTCCCGCACCCGCGAGCGCCGCGACGGTCAGATAGGTCGGGAAAGCCCTCGACAGCGAGATGATCCACCGGGTCATCGTCGGCAGTTCGCCTCCCATGCGCGAGTAGACCTGCTCGAACATCGGCACGATCACCAACACCATGAAAATCACGACGACGATTGCAGTAAAGAGGATAATCAGCGGATAGCTCACCGCACCGCTGATCATACGCCGTTGCGCGATGCGCTTGCGGTAGTAATCGGCCAGAAAAGCCAGCGCCTCGTCGAGCCGGCCGGTCTGCTCGCCGATGCGCAGCACCCCGCAATCGAGCGGAGCGAAGCGTCCGCTCCGCTCGAAGGCGCGGGCCAATGCCTCGCCACGCACGACCGAGCGGTAGAGACTGCTGAGCAGCGTTTTTGTTTGTACATCCCGCTCTCCCTCGATCAACAATGAAAACGAGCGGCTGAAATCGAGTCCGGAGCCGAGCAGCGAGTGCAGCTCGGCGAACATGGCCTCCTTACGGGCGTCTTTGAGCGGATGGCCTCCGTGCTTGGGTAAAGCGAAAGAATCGTTCGGGTTCATGGCAGTTCGATCGTTCGGTTTAGGATATTCTCGTCTTTGTTACAGTACGGGATCCCGTATTCGCTTGCGTTCCGGTGCAGAATCGGGTATCGGAACGTGCACGATGCCGCAGTCGACACGGAACGCTCTCGGCGGCAATCCGGATACCGATAGGCGATTCGGTCGTTTTCCGGCAGGGGCCGATAATGTCTCGTGCGGTGTTGTGGATCGAAGGTCGTTGGCGGCATAAGATTTTCGGATTCTTCATTTTCGGGGACGTGTTCGCTTTATTTCGATTCCTCGTTCGATTCGTTTTCGTTTTCTTCGTATCTGTACTTCGCTTCCTGCTCGCTCAGCTTCTCGAGCAGCGGATCGGGCGGACGTCGGGGCAGGAATCCGATACTCAGTACGGAATCCTGTTCGGATCGCAGCTCGACGATCATCGTATCGATCCGCGCTCCGGGGACGGGTTCGGGAACGGTCCGCAGTCGGACGACATTCCGCAACAGCGTATCGGAGCGTTCGTCTTGCCGGACGATCAGCGCCGAGTCGGCTAGTGAGAGCCGGGCATGGATACCTCCTTTACGATAGAGCGCCAATGTTCTTTCGCCTTCCGAGATCAGGCTGTCCGAATCTCCCGCCAGATCGACCGTGCGGAAATAACCGGCGTACTGTTCGGTCTGTTCGGAGATCCGCTGCGAAGTGCGATCGAGAAAGCGATTCAGCAGCCCGAATCCGTCCATGATCGACAGAAAGACGACTCCGCTGAGAATCATCAGGATCAGTACCTCGACCAGCGTCGAGGCAGGCAGTCCGTTCCCCGCGATCCGAAGCCGAGGCCGGTTTCCCGACCCGGTTCGAGCTGCCCGCTTACGAGCACAGCGAGCGTCCGGCTGCCACCGCCGGTAAACTTCCTTCCTATCCGAAGCAGGACGTTGCTCGCTGTGCCCGGCACATGGCAATCGTCGCCCCGTAATCCGTTCCGGGCGGATAGCGCCCTGCGTGGAACGACCGGGACAACAGGTCCGAGCCCGTTCCGCAGAGCGCGCGGCCGGCCATAGTTGGCTCGGGCAGCCAGCGCGTCCTTCCGTCAGTCGCTTTCGTACGGTTTTGCAGTCGTACATTTGTACATTGTTAAACAATTGAATTATTTTTATAGCATCAGGCATGGAGCAAGACAGATTTGCTGTTGGTTTTAGAAACCGTGAATGACGTTCCGTCCCCATGCTTTACATCTCAAAACCGGACAGTTCGTTAGGCCATATAGAGCCCGTGTTTGCGACGATGGTTTACAAGATGTAGTTATCACTTAAATTCTTTTTATTATGGTTTACATCGGTATCGACATCAGCAAAAGCAGTTTTGTTGCAGCCTATCCGTCAGCGAAAGGTTATCGTACCCAGACTTTCCCGAACACAGCAGCGGGAGTGCGTAAATTCATTGCTACGCTTTTAGTAACAGAGTATCACTGCGTCATGGAAGCCACCGGTAATTACGGTTTTCTGCTGCTGTATCTGCTTCATCAGAGCGGTATTGCCGTCAGTCTGGTTAATCCCAAGCAGATCAAGCATTTTTCCCGGATGATGATGGCCGTTACCAAGACCGACGAAAAAGACGCCTGTATGATCGCCATGTACGGGGAGAAGATGAATCCTCCCATCTACAAAATGCCCTCGCAGGCTATTCTGCTGCTCAAACAGAAGAAGACCGTTATCCGTCAGTTGCGTAAACAACTCGTCGCATCGAAGAACCTGCGTGGATCGCTTATCGTACTACCTTATCGGGACAAAGCCTGTGTGCGCACACTAGACAAGACCATTGACTTTCTGACCAAGCAAATCGAGCAACTCGAAGCAGAACTGGCCGACATCGCATCATCCGAGTTCGACAAGCAACTCAAAGCCCTGACATCCATCAAAGGGATAGGCATTACGCTCGCTACGGCGCTGATCCTTACAACCGGAGGATTTACCTGCTTCGACAATGCAAAACAACTATCTCGCTTCATCGGAATATGTCCAACCCACCAACAATCAGGTACATCCGTAAATATCAAAGGACATATAAACCGGAATGGCGATGAACACCTACGATCTTTGCTTTATGTCGCCTCGTGGTCGGCTCTGAGATCAAATGCGGCCTGCAGGGAATGCTATCTCCGATTAAAGGCCAATGGAAAATCATCCAAAGTCGCTCTGATCGCTGTGGCTAACAAACTCGTCAGACAAGCTTTTGCAATCGTAACTACCAACTCAATCTATATCGACGGGTTTGTCTCGACTAAAAAATAATCTCTCGTCCATTTTTTTATCTTTTTACTTGTTTTTTAATACAGTTCGTCATTCATTGTCGATGATCGTGTTTCGGTCGAAACCGTCCGGATCGACCAGATACCGGTATTCCATTCTTTTGCGTCCGCCCGCGATTTTCACCGTCAGCGTCGCCTGCCATAGGGCTGGACAGGAAGCGTAGGGCTCGATGAGAACCGTCAGCGTTCCCCATCCGTAGGAGCGTTCGGTCTTGCCCTCGGAGAAAGCTCCCCGTCGGATTTCGCTCGCCGTGCAGGCGGCCCGGTAATCGGCTTCGGCGCAGACGATTCCGTCGGAAGGGCCCGCCGTTAGCCGGACGACCGTCTCCAGACTCGCGGCGAAGACGATCAGCAGCACGACCGAAGCGACGACCGCCTCCAGCAGCGAGGCGGCGGAAAGACGGATCGTCCGCCGTTTTGCCGGAATGCCGCATGAGCGGAACGGCTGCTGCCGCCGTCTCTCATCCCGGCTTCGTGCGTGGCGGGAACGCTCGGGGAACGGGAGGCGGCAGGCGCTCCCGCCGTCGGGCAGGCGAGCAATATTCGGCCATGCCCCTGTACACAGACATGGACCGGACGGGCAGGCATTCCGTCGCCGAGCTCCGAGGCAGACCGGTCGCCGGCCCCGCACCGTCCTTTCGTTTCTTAGCGCACCCATCCCGCCTCCTTTCTCCGGTAGGCCGTCTCTGCCCACAGCGGATAGGCCGCCGCCGGGTTTTCGAGCAGCGTCAGATCGTAAAGCATGTCCTCGTAGTACCCTTCGGGAGAGTAGTAGACCAGGCGGTTCGCCGCCATGCAGCCCGACACGATGCCCTGCACCTGCGCCGCGCCGTCCGTCCACAGCAGTCCCCGCAGTACGGCCGTGCGGTCCTGTCGGTAGTTCGCGCGTTTTACATCGGGTCGACCTTCCCCGTCGACGATCGCATAGCCCTCGACGCGGCTGTGCGGGCCGATTTCGATGTAACGGTCCGGATTCTCCCGTGCGACGAATACCCCCGACGGGTAACCGAGCGTCACCCGCTGCCCTATCAGAACGGTGTCCGATGCGAATAGTTGAGCTCTTCCCCGAAATCCGTCTCCCACGCGGATCGTGCGCCCCACGACCAGCACATCGCGCAGACGGCAGGTGCTGTCGATGGACACCTCCTCTCCCAGCAGCACGGCCATGCCTTCGATCAGAGCTCCCGGTCCGAAGCTCCCGGCATCCAGCATCCGGGGCTCCGCCTCGCCGAATCCGACGCTCAGACTGTCCGGCGTAGGCATCCATGCCCCGGGAGCTTCGAACAGGCGCAACAGACTGTCGGTCATTCGGCGGGCATCGGTTCGGACCGGCGGAAGCTTCTTGCCGGCATAAGCGGTATGGGCTCCTTCGATTCGTTCGCCGCAGAAAAAGACCGAACGGATTTGTCCGTACTGCACGCCGTGGCGGGGAAGCCTCAAGCATCCGTGCAGCGAGGTGCGTCCCGCAAGCGACAGCGAAGCGGCGTCAGTCGCATACCAGAGACCGCTTTCTTCGCCCGGCGAACATGCGAAGGGGGCGGCCGACCCGAACAGCCGGGTCGGAGCGATTCGGGAATCGGCCGCCTCGACGCGCACGGCCTCGTACAGTCCCCACGGCCGGACGGCGATCCGCACCCGACTGTCGGGCAGGCCGTCGTAAAGCCGCAGGCCTCCCTGCTCGTCGAGCCTTGCTGTCAGCGTGCTGTCGGCGGCGTACAGAACGAAGGCCGACTCGACGTTCGCCCGTTGCCGCGAGAGGTAGCCCGCGCGGGAGAAGAACAGAAAATCGGACTCCCACAACGCGAGTACGCCCAGCACCGAAAGCAGCATCAGTGCCGAGACGACCAGTACCGTGGCCAGTACGCCGGCGGGAAGACGGTTCGGAGGATTCATTGACTTATGACGGGTTACGGTTAGCGATCGGATGTATCGGTTATGGAATCTTGACGAGATAGCACTCTGTGTCACGGACCATGACGAGCGAATCGTTCCGGATCTGTCGGAGCGTAAAGCCTCCGGCCGACTCGCCCTGCCGCAGCAGATGGTTCCGACCATCGATCGAGATCAGATAACGGTCGGTTCCTTCCTTACGGATACGGCCCGTACAGGCGAGCTTGGCGGCAGGACGTTCGTTCTTCGCTTTCGACCGTACGGGCGCTCTTGCCGAAACGGACCCCGGGACGGAAGGTTTCGTCGCAACCGCACGCAGGAACGGATCGGGATAGTCGAGTCGCAGCGTATCGATGTCCGCACGGGGATTGTTCCGGGCAACGGGCACGGCAGCCGGATCGGAAGCCGCAGGTTTCGGCCCGGAGAAAAAGAGCTTCCACGCCACGACGCCCCAGATACCGAGCGCTACGACGAGTAACAGGTATGTCAGCGGACGGGATTTCATGGCTCGGAAAGAGTTTCGTGACCTGAAAAGCGTTTTTTCGCCGATAGCATATCGGAGCGGAGTGCCCATGTCGGACCGGCAGGCCGCAACCCGCCGTCGCTCTCCGTCGGCAATCGTCTTTCGGCCGGCCCGAACGCGATACCTGAAATAGTCTGCCGTGGCGCGCGATACGTGATCGAAAGCATCCCATTCCTGCCACGGCAGGACTCGAATCGGTTCTCCGGACCGTTCGGACGCTCAGGCCCGACGCCCCCCGCAGATTCAGTCGAGGGATTCGGCATGGCGAGCCCATCGCTGCCGGAAAGACCCTCCCTGCCCGGGACTGCGAACGCCTCCTGCATATCGTCCCCTTCCTCTGCGGGTTCTTGCGGATCGGAAAGCGATTGCGACTCGTCCGCCGCAGCGGGATCGACCCTCAGCGAATAGACGCTCTCCTCGCTCCGGTAAACGCCGTTGAAAGCCTGCAGGCTCCATTGATAGTTTCCTTCGTCGAGCGTCAGCGAGAAGCGGTCGGCCGCATGGAGGGAATCGGCGCGCAATGTCGTGTCGGCCCATACGCGCGAAGCACGGGCGAAGCTCGGCGAGACGACCGTGAGCCGGTAGTTACGGGCTCCCGAGAGGGGCCGCCAGAGAAAAGTCACCTCGCCGGCTTCGATATGCGCGTCGTGCTTCGGTGCGACCACTTCGATCCGGGCCCGGTCGATATCCTGCTCGAAGATGTCGTCGCAGCCCGAAAGCAACGACAGCAGAAACAAAAGCGCGCAGGCCGTCCGGAACAGGTCGGCGGAGTCCGTTCGACGGATCGGGATCGTCCCGGACGTCGGCCGGGATTCGGATTCGCACGTATCGGCCCCGCCTGCCGGAAAGTCTGCGGAGAGCCTTTCTGTCCGGATCGGCGTTTTGCGGTCGGATCGACGGACGTCGGGCCGAAACGGCCGGAGGGAACGGTTTGTCGGATCGGATTTCATATCACAAGGGTTTACGGTTTATCGGTCAGTTGCTGGACAACGAGGGTCAACAGCAGCGAGGTCTGCCGTCCCCGGCGGACCGTTTTGAACCCTGAAGAAAGCAAACGGCAGCCGGAGAGTTCCCGTTCAGCCGCATCGAGGGTCCGCAGCAGCGGAACGAAGCCTCCCGAAAGCACGATCTCGGCCGTGCGCAGCGTGAAGTCGTCGCCCTTGCGGGTCAGATAAGGCGTGTAGCTGACGATTCGGACGGAGCTATCCGGGTCAAGGCGCTCCAACAGCTCGAGCAGGCCGCCGCCGGCGATCAGTTCCACCGTATCGAGCATGACGACAGCCGCATCCGGTTGTACAGGTGCGGCCTCCGCCTCCGCGATCGTCCGTTCCGCCCGGTACACCTCGCCCCACAGTGCGACCGTACGTCCCAGCGATAACCGGTACACGGCCGCAGGCAGCACGACCAGCAGCAGGGCGAGCCGCGCGACTCCTTCGTATTTTCCTAACCATTTCATAGCGCGACGATAATCTTAAATTCGGTCGAGCTGCCTCCCCGGCCTTGCTTCAACTGTTCGAGGCGCGCCCGGTGCAGTGGCGGATCGGAACGCAGCCCGGCCATTAGCACGGAGACGACCACCGCATCGTCCGTTACGCGTCGGATCGAAAGGGTTTCGGAAGCGAATACAGGGTCTTTGCCCTTTTCCAACGTTTTGGAAAGAGGCTGCACGGCCAAAACGCTCAACGTTACGGCGGGCGGTACGTGAGAGGCTACCCGGTCCAGCAACAGGGCGTGGCGGTACGGCAGCCTGCGCGAAAACTCCGCTACGGCCGCTCGCCGCTGCTCGGAGCGGGCCTGCGACGCGTCCTGCTTCTTTTCCCGGGCGGAAAGCACGGTCCGCTGCTGAGCGTGACGCTCTCGAAGCGAACCGAAAGCAAACGTATTGACGACGAGCAGAAGCAGCATCAGGCCCAGCACGGGCAGCCGCAGGCGGCGTTCCGCCGCTTTAGCGACCATGCGGCCTTCGGGTGTAGGGCGCAGCAGAGTCCGCCATGCGAGACTGCGGTAAAAACGTTCGACCTGTCGCCGGGCTTCCCGTTCAGGGTCGTCCGTCGCGGCAGCATAGCGGATGTCTGCGGTCGGCACCCCCTTTGAGAAAAGATTCTCCCCAAACGGCTCGACTTGTTCCCTTCGAACGAAAGAGATCGTAGCGGAGTCTCTGTCGGTATCGTCGTCCGAAAAACTCCATGCGAACGTTTCCGGCTCCGAGGTCACCTTCCCGACGATCGCCGTATCTTCGGCCAGTTTCGTGACGACGCCGTATCCGGAGACCGAGATCAGGACGGGACGGCCCGAGCACTCCTTTTTCAGCGCATCGGCGTCGGGATCGGCACACTCCCGCAGGATTCGGAGACCGCTTCGATCGAGACCGAGTACGAACAGGCGCATCGCATAGCGGTCCGCCTCCTCGAAACGGATGCAGAGCACGGTCGAAGGACCGACGAGTCGTTGCAAAAGTTTTCTTTTCATGATTCAGTATGCTTTCCCAAGGCGCTCGTTCCGGTCGGGGTTTCCGGGACAGAGACCTGCGGTCGGGCGATTTGACGAGGGGTTGTTTTTCATTTTTATTCGACCACGGTCGGTTTGATGAATACGTTCAGCCGGCGTTCCTGTTTGTTATTCTTGTGCGTGCCGAAGATCCATTTGAGCACCGGCACGCGGGCGATGAAAGGCAGTCCCTGCGAGCTTTTCTCGCGCGACTGCCGGTCGATGCCGCCCAGCAGGACCGTTTCCTCGTTTTTCACGCGCACCATCGAGCGGAAGCTGCGCGTGGTGGTTCCCGGCGGAGCCTCCTTTTCGGTACGGTCGGTGAACTCGCTTTGCGACAGGTCGATCGTCATCGTGATATGGCCGTCCTCGCTCACATAGGGCGTGATCGAAAGGGTCATGTTCGCCTCGACGCTTTTCCAGACGTAAGAGGTCGACTGCACCGGGTTCTGCGTACCCATGTAGGTATTGTTCGTCTCCTTGTAATACTGCATCTGACCGCTGGTGAGCACCGCCTCGCGGCCGTTGAGCGTCGAGAGCCGGGGCGTCGAACGCAGCTCGATCGTGCCGTCCTGCTCCATCGCCTTCAGGCTGGCATAAAAGTTCGGCGTCACCTTTCCGAGCTTTACGAGACCTATCTTACTTGCCAGACTGTTGACGGCTTCCGCCCCGAGCGTCATGTCGAGACCCGGGGAGAGCGTGCCTGCGGTCTGCGTTGGCTCCGTACCCAATCCGAGGCCTAGACCCGCCTCCAGCAGCACGTCTTTCGAGGCGTCGACGATCATCACCTCGATCGTGATGAGCGGCACGGTCCGGTCGATCGAGCGCAGGAACTGCTCGATGCGGGCTACCTGTCGCTGGTCGCCGCTCAGGATCATGCTGTTCAGATCGCCGAAAGCAGCCGTCTGCACCCCTTTTTTCAGGTTGTCGGGGATCGCTTCCGCGAGCTTGTCCACCGTGCGGTAGCGCATCGGGACGATGCGCGTCGAGAACAGGCCCTCGCGTTTCGCCTCGCCGAACATATAGACGCCTCCCTCCTCGTAGTAGGTGTAAGCCGTGCCCGTGAGCAGCAGGTCGAACAGCGTTTTCGCGTCGGTGTTTTTCAGGTAGATGCTCGTCTGCGCATTGACGGGCGTGATAAAGAAATAGTCGAGTTTCAACTGCTCGCAGACATCGAGTATGATGTCGTATATGTTGCCCCGGTCGATCATCGCCGTGATTCGCCCCGTACTGTCCACCGAAAGCTGAGAGGCTGCGAACTGCCGGCGGCGGACATAGTTCGAGGCGGGAGCGGGCGAGCCTCCGGTCTCGGAGGGCGACTCGGAAAACGCCCAAGCCCCGCTGCCCTTGACGGGGGTAACCTCCAGTTTGTTGATCTCGGCCAGCGAGCCGAGCGCCTCGGCGAAAGGCATTGCTGCGATGTAGCCCGATACGGGCCGTTCGTACAGCGTCTGCGGGACGATCAGGTTCACGCCCGTGCTGTCGGTGATGCGCCGGGCTACCTCGCACAGCGGCACGGCGATCAGGTCGTAGCTGAGCGTCGAGTCGGAGCGGTCGAACCGTACCGACGGTTCGGGCGGCGGAGCGACAGGCGCTTCGTACGGAAAGACGGAGACGATATTCCCGATGACCTGCACGTCCAGTCCGTACTGTTCGCACAGAAACAGCAACAGCTCGTCGATGCGGGCCCGCGTGAAGTTGCAGCTCACCGTCAGGTTCGCCCCGTCGCGCACGCTCAGGTTCACACCGCCCACTTGGGCCACCGAGCGCAGCAGCTCGGAGAGCGGAGCCTCGCCCACCGACAGATCCACCTCGCCGAGGTAGGCCTCGTCGCGCCGGGTCAGCGTGTCGAGCCGGGCGCGGATCGCAGCGATACGGTTCGCACCGTCGGTCTGCGCCGACACGGCGGCAGGAAGACACAGCGTCCAGACCAGCAGAATCGAAAAGAGGTATAGGTTCTTCATAAACTGCGGTTTGTGGGTCGTTTTCGGTTATTCTCTAAGCAGCGGCAGTACCTCCTCGAGCGACGTCTGCCCGGAAAGGAACAGATCGAGGGCCGAGTCTTTCAGCGTGGTGATGCCACGTTTTTCGAGCAGCGGGGCGATATCGGGACGGCTCTCGCGAACAGCCTCGGCGAGCTCGTCGTCGATCGGGATCACCTCGTAGATCGCCCGGCGGCCCCGGTAGCCCGTGTAGTAGCATCGCTCGCAGCCGACGGGACGGTAATGCTTGTGCGAATGCGCCTCCGGGTCCTGTTTACCGGGGAGCACGGAGGTTTCTTGTTCCGTCTTCTGCATGAGATGGCCGTGTGTCCGGTCCTGTCGCGGCATGCGCTCGTAAGACTCTCCCCGCATCGTTTCGCAACAGGCGACGCTGGAGACCGGTGTTTTGTTTCCGGCCAGGCCGGCTGCGGTTTCTTCCGTCTTCCCGGCCGGCTGCGGCCCGGTTTTCTCCGAAGCGGAGATACCTGTGCTGTTGCGCGGGTCGGCCGGCGGGAAAGGCTCCGTCCGGTTCGCGTCCACATTGTCGACCGGGATTGCTGCTTCCGATATCCGTTCTCCCGCGCCGTCCTCCGCCTCCTTTCTATCGGAAGGAACCGGCCGAGGTCCGTACACCTGTTCCCGCTCCGACTCGGTCAGTTCCGCCTCCTTTTTACAGTCGGGACACAGCAGGCGGACGAGCCGCTGTGCGGCGCACAGAATCAGCGTGCCAGAGAGCAGGTACGGATGCACGCCCATGTCCCGCAGCCGCGAGACGCTGCCCCATGCGCTGTTCGTATGGATCGTCGAGAACACGAGATGGCCCGTCAGCGAGCTGCGGATCGCCATCGCCGCCGTATCGGCGTCGCGGATCTCGCCGAGCATGATGATGTCCGGGTCCTGACGCAGAAAGGTGCGCAGCGCAGCGCCGAAGGTCAGGCCGATCTCTTCCTTGAGCTGCACCTGGTTCACCCCTTCGAGCGTGTACTCGACCGGGTCCTCGATCGTGAGGATGTTGCTCGACTCGCGGTTCAGCCGCCGGAGCGTCGCGTAGAGCGTCGTGCTCTTGCCCGAACCGGTAGGTCCGGTGATCAGCGCCATGCCGTGCGGGCGGGAGATCGCCTCCGCATAGTCGGCCAGTTGCCGCTCCGAGAAACCGAGGTTCGAGAGCTCCAGCAGCTCGGCGTGGCGCGTGAGCAGGCGCAGCACGACTTTCTCTCCGTAAATCGTCGGAAGCGACGAGACGCGCAGGTCGAACTTGCGATCGCCCCGGTGGTAGAGGATGCGCCCGTCCTGCGGCAGGCGGCGCTCCGAAATGTCCAAATTCGCCATGATCTTGATCTGGTTGACGATCGAGGCGTAGCCGCTCCGGTCGAGCACGTACTTCTCGATGAGCTTGCCGTCGATGCGCAGGCGGATGCGGCAACGCTCCTCGTAGGGCTCGAAATGGATGTCGCTCGCATATTCGTCGAATGCTTCGCCGATCAGGTCCGTAAGAAAGCCCTGTCCGCTGCCGATGCGGCTCAAGTCGGCCGTCCGCCCCGATATCGGGCGAGTCTCCTCCCGGCGGTAGTAGCGGTTCAGCAGCAGGGAGAGCTCGTCCGACCCGACCGGCTCGACCCGTATCCGGAATCCCGACAGCACCTCGATCTCCTGAGACGCGGAAGCGTAGTCGCGCCCCCGTTCTCCGGCGCACAGCACGACCCCGTCCCTGCGGTCGTAAGGCACGAGCCGGTAGTTCCACGCCTCGGCGGAAGCGAACAACTGCACGATTTCGGTCGGTATGCGTTCGGGGAAGGTCATGGCAGCGAAAGGTAAAAGCGGTACGACAAATAAGCGGTCAGCGGCAGGCTCAGAAACGTGACCAGCGGAATCGTCGTCTCTTTCTGTACGACGACACGCACGACGAGCCAGTAGAACAGTCCGGCCAAGCATCCCCCCAGCAGCAGCAACAGATATTGCGGCAACGGAGCGAGCGGTGTCAGCAGCAAGGCGAAAATCAGATCGCCGGAACCGACATACTGCCGAAGGAGGCTCGACGGTCGCCGGTAGCGCAGCTTCAGATAGATGCACGCTCCGCCGAAGACCCAGATCAGCAGCAGCATGTTCGTCAGCATATTGTACAGTATCGTTCCTACGGATGACAAAAACACGGACGGCAACAGTACACACAAGCCGAATGCGGTGAGCCAGCTTACCGGGACGGTCCGGCGACGAAGATCGGAGACGGCCAATACGGTCGCCGGAACGACCGGAAGCAGGTATGCGAACGATTGCCAAGGCATAAATGAAGAGGGTATCAAACGGATTCGAGATGGAAGCGTGCCGGAAAGCGGGACCTGAGTCCCGCCTGTTCCGGTCCGCCGATCAGAAAAGGTTGTTATCAGTCCTTGACGGTCTCTTTCAGGTTTTTGTCCTGATCGATCTCCCAGACGTTGTACTCGCCGTCGCCGTCGAAATCCACCACGGCCGTCGCCGTCGCGCGGAATCCCCGCTCCGAAGCCTCGACGATCTCGATGCGGTAATTGGCATGGCCTCCGTCCGTAACCAGAGGCTGCTGCTCGAAGCCGAGCTCCTCGAGCGAGGCGGAATACTTCGAGTAGGTGTAGAAGTTGTTCTTCTCGAGCGTATGCAAAAAGACGAGCTGCTGCTGGGCTTCGGTGCTCTTGGCCCGCGAGATGAGCGGCATCAGGTTCGGCAGCGCGATCAGCACCAGAATCCCGATGATGACCAGCACCACCAGCAACTCCGGCAGCGAAAAAGCGGGAAAACGTCGGGAAGAGATCGTTCGTGTCATAATCCTAAGTTTGAATCAGCAGAAAAAGTTGTCGGGCGATTGCTGTACGAAGGTCGGAAACGGGATCGGGGAAAATATAGGAGTAGTATAGGAGTCCTATGTTTTTTATGTATTATATTCTTTTCTATTATTGATAATCAGTAGCTTAATATTTGACAAGCTGTCGATTCCGTATTTTTTTACGGGACAGGATATCCTGTCTTGCGATCCGTGATTTTGCCGTAATCATCATTATTTGTGATTTATAATAAACTACAAATCTGTAGATTAAAATTGAAGTTGGTCAAAAAAATATAGGAGTACCATACTACTCCTATATTTTTCCCATCCGGACCCCGGAACTTTACATACGGGAGAGAGCATGCTTTGCTACACAGTATGTTATCCTGATTTCGCCCGCCTTTTTCATCCCGACAAAGAGTAATTTCTAAACTTCAAAATAATCGCATATGAACCTACTTAGACCTAAACTGCTCGCTCTATTCCTGTTATTTGCGGGAATCGTTCCGTATAGTTACGGACAAGAGCAGCAATCGATTACTCCTCCTTCGCCGGAGGCTGCGGCCATGATGCGAAGTATCAATATCCCGGTAAGCCATTATACCGGAACGGCCTCGATCAACATTCCTTTTTACACGATTTCTGCCGGAGGCGTACAGGTTCCCGTGTCGCTGGGTTATCAGGCTTCGGGAATCAAGGTGAAAGATATGGAAACGTGGGTGGGCCTCGGATGGAGGCTCTCGACCGGCGGTCGCATCAGCCGCATGGTGCGGGGAGCTCAGGCCGACGAGGAAGGATACAGCAGAGTTTCAGGAACGCCGGACGGAGAGCAAGCCAATAACTTGAGTTCATGGAATACGGATAAAATCGATGAGCGGAATGATGCCGAGTTCGATAGCGAACCCGATCTGTTCTTTTTCGAGATTTCGGGCAAAAGCGGACAGTTCGTCGCCGATTATAACGGGGACGTACACCTGATACCTTATCAGGGAATTCAAGTGAAATGGAACAGGACTCCTTACAGCTCTACATTTACGGTCACTGATGAGAGCGGCAATCGTTACTATTTCAATGAGGTCGAAACGACCGTCTCTGAGGATCTGGATAATAAGGAAGATGTTAAAGATTGGATTACTTCATGGAATCTCTCGCGGATCGTGACCAGTCAGAACGATACGATCCGCTATTATTACACTTCAAACGCTCCGATCGTCGACGTCAATACCTCTCATACGATCATAAATTCGGCCAGTTGGGATGTCGGAACCGGATGGAGTATCGAAACCGTAGAAGAAAAAACCAATAGCCGCAGAGTCACGAACTATCCGCGCTACTTGCAGCGGATCGAATGGAACGGAGGGAAACTGGAGTTCGTTGCGGAAGAAAATACCGACAACAAACCTCCTCGTCTTACGGAAGTAAAACTGTATGCAGAGAATCGGTATCTTAAATCCACCGTGCTTTCCTACGGAACATTCGACAACGGTTCCACCAAACTCTCCTCGATCGACGAAAAGAATGGAGAGACGACCGAGCATGTCTGCCATTTCGAATACAATACGGCTTATCACCTGCCTTCCCGTTATTCTCTCGATTACGACCATTGGGGCTACTTCAACGGCACAGGCAGCAGCCAGGGCGGATATATTCCGACTTACGAAATACATGGGCACGTCGTCGAGGGCGCCGACCGTTCGCCGAAGTTTCCGCAAACGGCGGCCGATATGCTGACCGACATCGTTTACAAAGGGGGCGGACGTAAAAAATTCGAGTACGAAGCCAATGTAGCCGCTGATGGCTATTTCGGAGAAAAAACAATAATCGGCGGAGGGGTCCGCATCAAGCGGATCATCGAAGCATTGAACGGGAAAGAAAATGTGACCGAATATCGATACGTGAAATCGACCGGAGAGTCTTCAGGCGAAATATTCAAAGGAACGATTCTATACACCTCTACAGACTTCAAGGAACAAACCGTAGGCCGGCCTATCGGCTATGCAGTATATGAAAACAGCCAAAATTTGATTTTTGATTTCAACGGTGTTCCGGTCGTATATTCCGAGGTCAAGGAAATCAAACCCAACGGTTCCTATACGATCAACCGGTATACGTCTTTTTCGAATGGCCAACGGGATTCTTCCGCAGTTCTGTATTTTCCGAATTCTTACGGTCCGGGAGCTCCGAAAACGTTCGACTTCGGTGACGGAGTGCTTTTCCCGAAATCTTCACGCATGTGGAGACGGGGATTGCTGCTCGAACAGCAACACTATACGTCCGACGATGTACTGGTCTATTCGCAGTCCAATCGTTACAAGCTGACGGCTCCGGCCAAATCGAAAGTGTTGGGCTATGTGGGCCTGACCAGTAATTACGGTTCGATGGTCCGTCCCGAGACGCACCACGTATTGGGCGTATACGAATGGATGTCGCAACCGGTCTATCTGGACAGTACGATCGTCTCGAAAGGTCCGTATACTCTTCCGGCCTTGACAGCTGTTGCCTACGACACGACCTATATGACTTCCAAAACGTCCGAGCAACGGGACGCCGAGGATAACCTGTTCACCTCCGAAATGTCCTATCCGTTCGATTACGGCGCCCAGTCCGGATTCGCCACGCCGATGCAGAGCGCGCTTACGATCATGCAGCGGCGCAACATGCGGGCCGTGCCCATCGAGACGATTTCCTACAAAAACGGCAAGATCACGGGAGCCGAATTGACGCTTTTCCGCATGAGCGATCTGCCTGACAGCACGGTATTGGTCGATCGAAAGCTCGCTTTAAAACTTTTCAAGCCGATTTCGCCGAGCGATTTCACCAAGTCTTCGATCGACGCCTCCGGCCATTTCACTTACGACTCCCGCTACGAGGAGACGATGATCTTCGACAAGTACGATAATTGGGGCAATCCGACCTGTACCCATGCGCCGTACGGAAGTTATCAGGCCGTCATTTACGGCTACGACCATTCTCTGCCAATCGCACGGGTGAAAAATGCGCGAGGCGGCGGTCCGGAGGATTACATCACTTCGCAATCATACTCCTTTACCGGAAGCGCATCCGGTATCCAACGCACTTTTGTTTCCAATATGGATCAAACCCTCCGGCTGGAGATCGATATGAGCGCCGATTCGCTCATCACGGTCGAAAGCGATTGTACGATGAGTCTGGTCGTACACAACGCGACGACCGACCAAACAGCTACCTACTCTCCGCAGTTGCTATCGTCTTCGGGTAGCGCAAGCGATTTCAGCCTGCGTTTCGACGTTCCCATTACCTCCGGCAACTATACCATGACGCTGAATGTCCAAATGCCGCAGATCGTTTGGCATTTGACCGGCCGTTACGAGCTTTTCACGCTGCATAGCAACGATATTCGCGACAAGGAGGTCTTTCATACCAGCTTCGAAGAGGGCGACGAGGGAATAGAAACGGCGACAGCCAAAACCGGCAGCCGTGTGCTCAGTGGAACGTATTCGATAAACTTGCGGAATTTCATACCGGGAAGCTATCTTCTGTCCTACTGGGAGAGTTCCGATAACGGCGCATCATGGCAACGGGTCCAACAGATGCTGGAGGTGACCGAGGCCAGCACGAGCTACGAGCTCAGTGCCGCAGGTAAAATCATCGATGAATTGCGTATCCAGCCCACCGGCTCGGAAATGACGACTTATACCCATCTGCCGGGTGTCGGCATGACCTCTCAGACCGATCCTAACGGCTATACCACGTATTACGAATACGATGCCCTCGGCCGCCTCTCGGCCATCCGAGACAACGAGCGGCGATTGCTCAAAAGTTATCAGTACCAATAACCCAAAGTAAGCAGCAACGGTTATGAAAAAATATAGTTTATCCCTGTTATTTCTTTTTTGCGGCCTGTTCTTGTACGGTCAGCAGTACGTTTCAGTCAGTCCGAGCTCGATTTCCGTTCCGCTCGAAGGGGGAACCTATACCTGCTCGGTAGATTACACCATTTCTCCCGATTCGTTGATGAATATGGATTTTATCCGCTATGCCACCACATCTTCCCAAGTCAGCTCTGTAACCGGCAATAGTCATAAACAATTTACGATCGTATTTAAGGCGAACTCGGGTTATACTCCGGTATCGGGTACCGTAACGGTTTATTACCGGGATCCCCAGAATATGTCCAATGAAATTTTCGGTACTCTTTCTTTTACTCAGCCGGCCGCGACGCCCGATTATACGATCTCGATAGCGCCGGCCAGTATCTCGGTCGATCCGTATGGAGGCACCCAGAAACTGAAGGTCTCCTATGTGTACATGCAGGAGGCGGTCAATCTGACCTATCTGGGAGCGACGGGATTGCCTGCCGGATGTACGCTTTCGGCCGGCACGAACGGGGAGCTGACGCTTCGGTGCGACAGAAATGCGACGGGCACGGACCGTAACGCGACCGTAACGGTCCGGTACCAAAATCCCCGGGACGCAGCCCATCCTGTTACGGCAAGTTTCAAAATGTACCAGTCGACCGTTCCCTCATGGGTAGCCATTACGCCGGAAAGCGTGACTGTCAAGGGGACGGGAGAGGAAAAATCCTTTAATCTCCAGTATGCGGTGGATTCTACCGTTACCTACGAGTGTCTGGGTTACAGCGGTGATCAGGGGCAGGTGCAATCTTACCGTATCGCCAACAATCAACTGTATGTCAATTTCAAGAAAAACCAAACCAATTCGACAATTTCCGGAAATATTACATTTACTTTCCGGGATCCGGTCAACTCTGCGCTGACCATATCCGATGCGATCGCTTTTTCCCAGACTCCGGCCAGCTATGCCGTGACCCTGTCCGAAAATAGCGTGAGTATACCTTCTGCCGGAGGGAATAAAACCCTCACGGCATCCTATGTGGAGCGGGATAATCCGGTTACGTTGAGTTATCGATCCAGCTCGGGGTTGCCCTCATGGTGTACGCTGACGGCCGGAGCGAACGGAGCTTTAGCCCTCTCCTGCACAGCTAACACGACCAACGCGGCCCGAAGTGCGACCGTTACCGTTTCCTATAACAATCCGCTCAACGCTTCGCAACCCGTCACGGCATCGTTCTCGCTCTCCCAACAGCCGCTCAGCTACAATATCACCATTCCGAATAATAGCCTGAGCATTGCGGCAGCGGGTGAGACAAAAAACCTGTCGCTCGCCTATGTCGATCGTACCGGCACGGTCAGTCTTACCTATCAAAGCTGTTCGGGACTGCCCGCCGGGGCAACCGTAACAGCGGGCAGCAACGGGACTTTCTCCGTTGCCTTCCCCTCGAATACGACTTCAGCCACCCGCAGCGGAACAGCGACGATTTATTACACGAACCCGCTCAACAGCAGTCAGCCGGTATCGGCCACATTCACCTATTCTCAGCAGCCGCTCAGTTACAACATCACCATTCCGAACAATAGTTTGAGCGTTGCGGCAGCAGGTGAGACCAAAACCTTGTCGCTGGTGTATGTCGACCGCACGGGAACGGTCAGCCTCACGTATCAAAGCTGTACGGGACTGCCTGCCGGAGCAACTGTCACGGCAAATAGCAACGGAACCTTCTCCGTGGCTTTTCCTTCGAATACGACCAACACGACCCGTAGCGGTACGGCGACGATTTCCTACAACAATCCGATCAACAGCAGCCAGCCGGTATCGGCCACATTTACCTATTCGCAGCAACCTCTCAGTTACAATATCACCATTCCGAACAATAGTTTGAGTGTTGCGGCAGCGGGCGAAACCAAAACCCTGTCGCTCGCTTACGTGGACCGCACGGGGACGGTCAGTCTCACGTATCAAAGCTGTTCGGGATTGCCCGCCGGGGCTACCGTTACGGCAAACGGCAACGGCACTTTTTCCGTGACTTTTCCGGGTAATACGGCCAATACAGCGCTTAGCGGAACCGCAACGATCTATTACACGAACCCGCTCAACAGCAGCCAGCCGGTATCGGCCACATTTACCTATTCTCAGCAGCCGCTCAGTTACAACATCACCATTCCGAACAATAGTTTGAGCGTTGCGGCAGCGGGCGAAACCAAAACCGTCACGCTGGCTTACACGCAACGCCCCGGAACTGTCGAACTGACTTTCCAGAGCAGTTCGGGAGTGCCGGATTGGTGTACACTTACCCCCGGCAGCGGCGGAACGCTTTCCGCTTCATGCGCGGCCAACAGCGGTAATACGGTCCGCAGTGCCACGATAACGGTATCCTATGTCAATCCGCTCAACAGCGCCCAGCCGGTAACGGCTTCGTTCAGCCTCTCCCAACAACCGCAAAGCTATGCCATCCGCGCATCATCGTCCTCGTACTCTATCACCCCCGAGGGAGGAAGCACGACGGTATCCATCGTATATGCGGAGCGAACCGGAAGTATGGACCTGGCATATCAGGGATGTTCAGGTATTCCCGACTGGTGTGTATTTACAGCCGGCAGCGGAGGACGCCTGACTCTCTCCGCACAGAGAAATATCACCGGCGTAATACGCTATGCCGATCTTACCGTAAGCTATGCCAACCCGCTCAACAGCGCTCAGCCGGTAACGGCATCTTTCTCTGTATCGCAGGAGCCGATGAGTTCATGGGTAACCCTCACTCCCAAGAGTGTGGAAGTGAGCGGAGCCGGTGAAACCAAAACACTGTCTATCGCTTATTCGGTCGATTCGCTCGTGAGTTTCGAATGCACCGGTTACAACGGGGATCAAGGACAGATACAATCCTGTCGGGTAATCAATGGCAGCCAGCTGGCTGTCGAATTTAAAAAGAATCAGACGAGTTCGCCGCTTTCGGGAAATATTACTTTTAATTTCAAAGATCCTGCTGGTAGTGCTAAAACACTATCCGATGTCATTGCCTTCACCCAACAACCGGCCGAGTATCGCATCCGCTTCGAGCAAAGCAATGTCGATCTTGCCTCTGCGGGTGGAACGCAAGCATTGAGTGTCGTCTACGAGGACCGTACAGGTCCGGTCGCTCTGACCTATAAATCCGCAATCGGGCTTCCCGAAGGATGGTCGATCACTTCCGGAGCGGACGGTCAACTGACTCTTTCCTACGGGGCCAACGGCCTTACCTCGCTCGGCAGCGGGAGCATCACGGTCTATTACGAGAATCCGTTGGACGGAAACAATCCCGTCTCGGCGACGTTAGCCTACACCCAACAGCCGGACAATTACGCCGTTTCTTTCTCCACGTCGCAGGCGAGCGTTCCTGCCGGCGGGGGCGGTGCGGAAATCGATTTGGCCTACACGTACCGCACCGACGCTTTCGCCCTGAGTTACGATCATGCGGATAACCTGCCCGCATGGTGCACGATTTCACAGCAGGGAACGAAACTGAATCTTCAGGTGTCGGGTTCGAATGACGGCACACAGTCCCGCTCAGCAACCGTCACGGTCCATTTTACGAACCAGAGCGATGCCTCGAAGCCTGTCTCCGCGACCTTGACCGTCGAACAACCGCCGCTGGACTTCAGCCTGTCGGCTTCGCCGCAATATGTAACGATCGATCCTGAAGGAGGCTCACAGTCGGTTACGCTTTCATACCAAAATCGGGAAGGGAGCGTTACCCTCGATTATCTCGGCACGAGCGGGCTGCCGGAAGGGTGCTCGGCCTCATTCGCCAACTCGGCACTGAGCGTAACCGCCACGCCGAACTATCGGGGACCGGACCGATACGCAGAGGCCACGGCCTCCTTTACCGATCCGCTCGGCGGAAGCCCGGTGACGGTCTCTTTTAGCGTCAGTCAACCGACCTATGCCGGTTACTGGATCGAGATCCCGACCGAGCGCTTTACGGTCGATGCCGGCGGCGGAAGCTATGAGTACGACTTCGCCTTCGGCCCGACCGATTCGATTCAGACGATGCCGACACCGCGTCTGGGCGAGCCAGTGGATTCTCAAGTGGACAAGGCGAATTTCCGTCCAGCGACCCAAAACGGACAGAAGGGCATCATCGCTTTCAAATCCAATACGACCGGCCAGACCATCAACGGAACCGTCGTGCTGGAGTATCCCGACCCGACGGATCACTCGAAAATGCTGACCCACGCCATCTCGTTCACGCAGGCTTCGGCGCTTCCCACAGCGCAGCAGCAAAGTACGACCGAGCGTATCTATACCGATGAAACGGGCACGGCCTACAACTCGACCGTCACCTATTACGACGGACTCTACCGGCAGGAGCAGACCGTACAGGTAGGAACTTCTCCCGCAGGAGGGGATATCGTCTCGTTCGTCGAGTACGACTGCATGGGACGCGCCGATTCGGTCAGCTATCTACCTTTCGTTACCACTGCGGCATCCGGAGCCAAAGTCTCCGATCCGCTTAGCGAACAAACGGCTTTCTATTCGGCGAAATTCGGAACCGGGCAGGGAGATTACGCCCGTTCGTACAAGACGTATGACGATTCCCCGTTGGGGTTTGTCCTGAACCAGACCTCGCCGGGAGAATACCGGAGCTTTTCGGGATACTATACGCATTTCGGCTACCGGCTCAATACGCAGGCCGATGCGATCCGCCGCTACCGTATGGAGGGCGATTCGTCCCTGAAGTTCGACGGCTATTACGCCGCCGAGCGACTGACCGTCAAACGGGTGCTGGCAACCAAAGACAACGCCACGGAGGCCGAACAGGCCCAGCGTCAGGAAAGCTACGAGTACACGAACGCGCAGGGACAGGTGATCGCCAAAGAGGTGCGGGTATCGGAGAGCGACCGTCGCATGACCTACTACGTCTATGACGATCTGGGGCAGCAACGCTACGTCCTGCCTCCGGCCCAGCACGAGGCGCTGACCGACGGAACGATCTACACGCCTTCGCAGTTGCATAAGCTCAGCTACTACACTGAATACGACGACAAGGGACAGGCCGTGCGCCAGTGGAACCCCGGTACGGACTGCGTATACTCGCTGTACGATTTGCGGGGACGTTTGTCCATGACCCAAAGCGGCAAGCAACGGACGGCTAACGAGTGGTCGTTCACCAAGTACGACCGGATGGATCGTCCCGTGCTTTCGGGTGTCGTCACGGGCGGCACTTTCGAATCGCATAAGGCGGCGCTGGACGCGGCAACCGTGCTCTACGAAGAAAGGGGATCGGCCGTGCACGGATATACGAACCAGAGCTATCCTTCGGCGACGGCAGAGAGCGCTTACCTGAGCGTCACCTATTACGACGATTACGATTGGCTGACGGAGAACGATCCGCACGGCTTCTCGACGGCCGATGCGCTGGGTGGCACGCCGAACTACCGGGTGCAGGGCCAAAGCACCGGAAGCAAGAGCAAGGTGCTGGGCATCGAGACCGACCGATGGCTGACCACGGCGGCCTATTTCGACAGCGACTATCAGGCGATCCAGTCGGTGGCCGATCTCTATCCCTCTGGTACGGAGATCACCTCCAACACCCACGACTTCACGGGCAACGTGACGCGGACGAAAGTGAAGCAGACCGTGGACAATACGGTCTACGAATACGACAAATGGTTCGAGTTCGATGCGTTCGGGCGCTTGCAGCAGGTGAGCCAGCAGATCGCCGGGGACGGGGCCAACGGGAAAGTCGTCCTCGCCTCGTACACCTACGACGAACTGGGCCGCACGGCGGCCAAAGCGATCCACAACGGACTGGAAACGGAATCCTACGCTTACGACCTGACAGGACGCACGAACGCCGTCACCTCGCCTTCGTTCAGCTACGCGCTCGACTACGAGCAGAGCGCCGTGGCGGGAGCCGTGCCCCGTCTGGACGGGAACGTCAGCGCCATGCGTTGGGGCTCGGCTACGTCGACGGACAAAGCCTACGCCTATGCATACGACCGCGTGGGCCAGCTCCAATCGGCGGATTACAAACTGCTCTCCGGCGGCGTATGGAGTCCGTCCGCGAATTATAAGGAAAGTGGACTGACCTACGATCTGAACGGCAATATCCTCTCGGTTCAGCGGACCGGCGGCAGCGGGGAAAGCCTGCACGCGCTGACCAACACGTACGACGGCTACCGCCTGCTCTCGGTCGGCGTGAACGGAACCGCCTCGGACAGTTACCTGTACGATGCCGACGGCAACATGACTTTCGACGGGCGGCGCGGGCTGACGATCGCCTACAATACGCTCAATCTTCCCGAAGAAATCGTTGCAGGAAATCAAAAGATTAACTATATTTATAGCGCATCGGGCGAGAAGCTGGCCTGCGATGCGAACGGTTCTTTGACTTATTACCGCTCGGTGATGGTGTACGGCCATGACGACAAGTTGCTGTACATGCTCACCCCCGAGGGGACGGTATCCCGTAGCGAGGGTTCCGCCGGAACTTCCTACACCTACAACTATTTCAAGACCGACCATCTGGGCAGTACGCGCGTGATGCTCTCGGCAGTGGATGGGACGCTACAAGCCTCCCAGACGACCGATTTCTATCCCTTCGGCCTCGCGTTCGAGTACAGCAACCTGAACAAGAACAAATACCTGTTCTCAGGGAAGGAGTTGCAGGACGGAAACCTCGGAGGTTCGATGCTCGAATGGTACGACTTCGGGGCGCGGTTCTACGATCCCATGCTGGGGCGATGGTTCAATGTCGATCCGGCCGCGCAGGTGGCCAACCCGTATCTGTTCTGCGGAAACGCACCGATGATGTATATCGATCAGGACGGAAGGCTCTTTTGGCTGATACCTGTTTTAGGAGCTGTGATCGGAGGGGCGATGAACGTGATCAGCCATTTGGACGACATCCATAATTTCTGGGGAGCATTAGGTTATTTCGGTGTCGGTGCGGCAGTCGGAGCTGCTTCGGCCTATGCCGGTGGCTGGATAGCTGATGCATCGAAAGCATTGGGCCTTTTCCCCGGAATGCTTGTAGGAGGAGCTATGGGTGGTGCTACTGGCGCGGCAAGCAGTTTCCTGTTGACAGGCATGAGTAATGTTGTAGGAGGTCAAAACTTCATGAGCAATATGGGTGGAAGTGTTACGTCCGGTTTGTTAAGTGGGTTTATCTCCGGAGCTATCAGCGGAGGAATAAAAGGCTTTAAAGCAGCCAAAAAAGTTGGTGCTAATCCACTGACAGGGTCGAAAGTTATTGATGAAACGATTATTAATTATCCAAATGTGAAAAGCTTAAGTGATATTCAAGCTAAAACAGGCATACCTCCACAAGTTGATCCGACAAAACAGTGTTATGGTACGGCGATGGCATATGCTGATTCTGGTCATGGGAATCGTACAGCAGAATATTTTGTTGGAAAAGCTATGAATGCGGATGGTGCTGATCCGGGAACATTTGTAAAAGATGCTATACCTGAATCTTTTCCTACAGCTGCATACACCTCAAGGATGAAAATCAAAGAATGGCAACAATTGGGAGGTATGTTGAGCAATCCTCGAATTGAGGTTATCGGACTCCAAGGATCTGATATATTTCATGCGCATGCCGTTAATGTTTTGGGTTTACAATTGGGGAAAAAACTTAGCATATTTGGTGGTGGACTAACCAAATTGAAAGTGTTGAATAGTTTCATATGGAATCCCACCGGTGGTGTGACACAAACCATCAAACCAAATTTCAAAAAATTTATTATAATTAAGTACTAAACTCCCAACAAATGAAGATTATATTCATAATTTTTGCATTGTTCGTGGCAGATTACACGAGTTCGGCTCAAGATTGCGAAAAAGCATTTTTTAGCCAATTGGAGCAAACGTATCATAGGAAAAAAAACAAATTTGTCAGGATAATTAAAAAGGCTGCTCCCTGTCGAAATTGCGGCAATGCACCGGATTTAAAAATATTAACAGACAAAGATGTTATCTTAGTAAGTAAAGTTTTTTTTACTAAACAAACCATCAAACTCATTAGGCAAGGGGAAATTGATAAATCCAAATTTTTATGTTATATGAATCCCAAGTCTATGAATTTTGATTTTGCAATTTTTACCCATGAGAATGATAGTTTTTATGTAATAGAGGATTATTTGGGTGAAGGATATCAATGTTTTATTTCCGATACGAGACAAAACATCTTTCAATCTTTGGCAAATGCTGTAAAGAAGTATCAGCCAGACATAGTGTTTACTACAGGATGTGCGATATGGGATGGTTATGTTTTATTTTGCAAAGAAGGTAAAGTTCAGACCTTAAATTTGGAAACAGGTATTATGGAACCGATCACGGAAAATAGTACTTATGTGAAGGATAATCTGAACACGTCTTTGGGCATCATGACAAAGCCAGATAAAAGAGTAATTTGTTATTAAATTTTCTTTTAATACTCAACGAAGCGATAGCGGGTGTGACTTACACTATACCCGCTATCGTTTCATTTTAGTCAGAAGTATACGAGCTTCGTTACCGGTCCATATCTTCGATTCTCTGTTTCAATGCTTCGTACATTCGTTTAAGAAAAACTACCTGCTCTTTCTTTCGGCCTCGGATGGCCGCAAAGATTTTATACATCTGCGGCAAGGACAATCGCACATGAAATATGCCTCCGAGCGCCCGATGGATATCGTTCAGTGAGCAAGCGCCTCCGGAAATACAGCAGATGGCATGTATTCCATACACCATTTCCGTATAGTCACTGATGGTTGCGGTCCATCGCATTTGGGGATCGTCGACGATGAAATCGCATAGTTCTTTGTCCTGGGATTGATCACGTAGCAATTCTTCTTCCGCTTCCAACAATTTCAGAACGGTTCGGGCGCACCAACCCGAAACTTCGTATGTGTCCATTGCGATCGACAAGCGAATATGGGCCTGCCGGATCGACCGTTTCAGCAAGGCCGGAGTCTTTGCGGCGGCATACTGTTCATCGATCAGTTCATTGAAGTTTAGCATCAGACGGTCCACATCCGTTTCGGAGATCAATGACAAAATCTTGTTGCAAAAAGTTAAGTCTCTCATAATTAAAAAAGTTTGGGTTTAACATGATGAGTGAGCTTTTTTAATTATGAATATCAATTTACATAAATATCTATAAACTAACGTCTTTACATGGAGTTTGATTTATTATCGATGAGACTGTCAGAGAATTATTCTGTTTACAACCGATTAAAAGCCATATATTTGAAAGGATGAAAAATATCGCTTCTAAAGATTCTGTCTTACTCATGCCGAAATGTTCCGCACAACCGGAAAACCTCGTCAATATCTGCCCGGGGTATAATTAGTTCGCCATATTTTTCAGGCTTTAGCGATACGAGTCGTACAGAGGCTGCCGTTTCTCCCTTTCGGACGATTCTACAAAGCCGGATGGGCCCTGCGATAACAACATATACCTGTCCGAAAACGACGGATTCGACTGTGGTGCGGACCAGAAACATCCAGTCGCCGGGTATGAGACGAGGAATCATCGCATCGTTATGACAGATTGTTATCATTTCCGCCGACGGACAGAAAGTATCCGGGAATAAAAGCACATGATCCGGCTCGGACAAGGTGCCGTCATTTTCAAAATTCAATGAAGTATGCAGCGGTAACTCTTTAAAACCGTTCGGAAGAGGTGCACGGATCAATGGCTCTCCCTGACCCGTCGTTAGCCAAGTTATGCTGAACCGCGGGAAGCACTTAGCGATCCGGCAAGCCAAGTCCTTGCTGATACCGTTGTTTCCCTTCAGAATCTGATAGAGGTTCTCGCTGCGCTTCAGATCGAGGCTCCGGGCCAAGGCATTGATCGACGGCATGCCCGCATGTTTCTGTACGAAGCGGATTCTGTCTCCGGGTGACAGGACGGCCGTGTCGGATATATCGGGAGGTTCAGTCATGGCAAACAAAATCGGGTTGCAAGTCCTGCGGAGACCGAGATACGGGCCCCCGCAGGTTTCCTCGGAAATATGGTACAGGTACTGTCGGTGACGATGCCCGGATTCTTGGCCGCATATCACAGCGCCGAGAGCATCCGTCGTATTGCGTCGAATGCGCGGGTAGATTATTCCTCTGTCCGCTCGTAGACGAATTTCAGCACTGCTGCGGCCTCGCAGACCCGTGCGACGGGCTCTTGCACGAGGAGCTCCATGCGCGAGGATGTGAGCGAGACGATATAATGCTCGCAGTTCTCCCAGGTCAGAGTTTCGTGCTGCGGGTCGAGGAGGTAGGGACAGCGGCCCACCGCAAGCTCGGCCTCGTACTCTTCGGCCGTACCGTCCGTATGGAAGCGGATGCGGACCCGGTGGGAAGCGAGGGAGACCGGGTCCTCCCACGTTTCCCGATCCGGATCGTACAGGTAGGAATCGTTCAGTCGCCACAAGCCTGTGATCTGCGAGAGATCGATCCGTGCGGGCAGTCCGGCGAGGGTTCTTTCCCGGTCGAGCAGCTTGTCGAGATCGGTGGCCGGGAGCGTTTCGGTTCGGTTCATTGCGTTATATATTATGGTTTTCGGATGGATGAGCGGAGCGTGTCAATGGGTGTTCTCTGGAACGGTCAATTCGATTTCATGGCCTCGATGATCCGCATGAGTTTGAGAATCGTTCCCTGCGGACGGACGAATCCCTCCTTCCAAGCGTCCATTTCCCGCAGGATAGACTGCGCGTCGTACAGCGGTTTGATCTCGCACCGGAACGATAGGCCGGCCTCCCGAAAGTCGAAAATCTTTTGTAGTGTTGCCATAACCGTGTCGCCCGTCTCCGTATTGTCGAACACCAGAGAGCTCAGATACTGTTCTTTGTAAAAGAAGGTCACAACAGCGACCGTTCGGGTTTGTTCGTCGTTTGCCATGATTTACCGTTTTGAATGGTTAGAAGTGTAAAAGGAGCGCGGAGGACTGCATGCGATTACAACGACGGATAAGTCCTCCGCGCTCCTTCCGCTGCACGATTACGTTGGCGTCGCTCGTTTATTATCTTCGAAATAAGAACCGGCTGGCCTGCGGAGCGTCCCCTCCCGATATAATACTGCCGCAGGCCGTATCCGTCCCTTGTCTTTGTTATTAACTCGGTTCTCTGCCAAAAAGTTACAGTGCGAAGTAAAATCGGGGACGGCCAATCGGTCGCGGCGAGGGGCGACACACAGCCTTGCGAGCTTTACGAGTCCCTCGGCGGCGGAGCGCTCGTAGGCGTTGATAGCCCCGCAAAGGACCGTCCCCGATAAGTATAGCGAATGGTTCCGGATGTTTCGGGGAGGAATGCGGCGGCGGGTTACGGTCGGCGAAGTCCCTGTCCGTTTCGACGATAGCCGTGCATTCCTCCGTGTTAATGAGTACAAGAAAAAACGCACGGGGAACGGTTCTCCTCCGCTGTTGCCTATGGATCGAATGATTGGCGAAAGAGGTCCGAACCCCGTGCGGGGAAATATATTGAAAGTGTTGAAAAGGGTTAGAGGCAGACGAAAGGTCCGTACAGTCATGGAACGCCCCTGCCGCCGGATATTTCCGGCGATGGAGTACGTGAAGCGTATCTTGAGAAACGCGCGGGACCGTAACATATCGGAAGGGGTTGAAATGTGCGATTTCCGTTCCCCGTACTCCCGCTGAGAATAAAAAAGCAGGAGCGCAGGTACAACCCCAACGGTCGGCCTTCGGAGCCTTCTTCGGTAGTTGCCCTTACGCCCCTGCTGCCCCGGCAACTCGTACCGGGGCATGACAGAGGTTTCAGACAAGATTTATACCGAAGAAAACCTGCTATATCACTATAACAGTCCGAAGTTTACCGTTGGTATAAAGGTTGTCTTAACCTTTTCGATATGTTACGGCTATGCCGTATTGTTACGTGGCAAAGATAGCATATTTTCGCTTTTACAAAATTTCGCTATCCGCCGGAATAAAAAACGAGCGTGGGCATTGGCTTATACTCCTTAAAGGCTCTGGTAAACCGTCCGCAATATAAGCACAAGAGGCCCACGCCGTAGCATGGAATCCAAAATACGGGATGCCCCGCCCGGCATGGGCCGTTTGTGGGACTTCGCTTGTGCTTTGCCTACGTCGAATTTTACCAGAATTTTTAAGGAAGCAAAGCTAACCCGCCGTTGTTCCGGCGAATCGTCACTTCAAATATAAGGAAGTTATTGCAATATGCAATACTCCTGGTATTCCGTTCTTCGTTTCCTTATATCATTCGACCCTTTTGCCGTATCGCATGGAATGATCCGGCGGACATGACGTTATCCGTTCCGAACGTCTCGTTCAGCCATGCGATGTTGTCGGCACGCTATGCGTTGAGTTTTCCTTCGGCCTCGATACGTTTCATATCGTTGTGTGATCCGGTGAACATGATGAATCACACGATATCGCCTTGAAAAACGACGAACGATGGCGACATTTTTTTCAGGATAATGCGGCGGTAGTCATTGCCAGACTGCAAAAAGAAACGGAATACAGGCGATTATTCGCCGTTTTCCGTTTCTTGGTTTCGTCTATTTCTGGCTGGCCTCGATCCATGCGTCGCGCATCCTGTCGAGCAACGGCGTGAGGTCCTGCCGTTTGAAGATTGCACAGCGCAGTCCCGCGTAATGTGTCAGGTCGATATTCAGCAGCCATTCGAATGCGTTGATGATCGTCTGCAGGTCGGCTTTGCCCGTTTCCGTTCGGAGCAGACCCAGTTTATATGTCGGGGCGATGAGTTCCACGATATCAGAAACGGTTGTTTTCTCGTTCAGATAGAGCGGAGAACGCGGTACGGAAGGCCTTTCACGGTCGAGTTCGGGGTATCTCAGGCGTTGGTGGATGAGCCTTAGTTCCGATTCAACAATTGCCCTGGCCCTATAACAACAAGATGCTGCCGCGCCGGGAAGTGGGCTGTGCTCCAGGAACCTGCTGAGATCGGACAATTCGATACGCGTTCTTTCGAACAGGCGGATTGCCCCAGAGGAGCATGGCTTCTCACCCAACCGGTTTACTGTCGTGCAAAAACGAGCATAGGCATCGTCCAACGTGCGTTCGCAGACCGTCCGCCCACTCCGGGCTTCGTACAATAACGTAACGAGCCTTGAATCGATCAAAGTACGTGTCTTCATGGCAGTATTGATTTAGGTTAATAAAAAACGGCGCAATAAGGCACCGTGCGTGAATATTTATGTATGGCCATTCGATCGTACGATGAATAAAAGACGAAAGCCTCCCACCATGCGGTGAGAAGGCTTTCGTCAAGATGCTATTCGGATAAAGGTCGTCAAGCCCATAGGCCGCAGATATCGGGATCGGCAGCCGGTTCGGGCGGCAAATTGTACACGAAGACAGTGCGAATACGGCACATCGGTTTTAGCTGGTTTAAGTAATGACGGTCTTCGGTGTATATCCGGACGTCCATAGGTTTATCGCATAGGCTATCTGTCGGCTAATGATTGAAACTGTTATTTCCACTTTATCTGTTCCCGTATATGTCGACCCTGCTTTCGGCCATGACTAATTTACGCTTTATCTTCCTTGAATACTCCATGATCAAAGACAAAAAGACCGTATCGGGAGGTAAGCGGCCAATGCAGGAACCGTTTTTCGGTATACCGTCTCGGAGAAAATCGACAGGAAGATGGTCGAACGAAAAGGATACGAACGATTAAAGGCAAAAACAGAGTTTTTGCCTTTATGGTCGTGACTTTCGACTTGTTTAATTAACTTCGCACCAGTTATTTGGCATTGAAACCTGATACAAAAACGGAAAACAGAACCGTTGCCTTTTCGTTACCTCATCCATAATAGAATGTAACGTGTCGATTTAAAGGAATGTCTGGCAGTCTTAAAGAAAATCCTGAACGGCGGCCTCTACAAACTTATGTCCAATGAAAATCCCTGCAACCGACGTTAACCGGCATTACCTCCCCTTTTTCTGTATGCAGGATGTCTCAACTCCATTCTATTGAATCGTAAAAGCGACGATTCTCGGGAAGATATGCTTCTTAAAAGGCGGTTATTTCTGCCGGCGTCTCTTCTTTCGCTTCTTTCGTAGCAGCGCCTGCATGGCGGCCCACTCGTCCGGGTCGTAGTCGGAGCGCGCCGCCTCGTCGAGAAGCTCGGAAAAGAGGTCCGGCACCCATAGCCGTTCTTCCAATTCGTGCCTCGGTGCATACTCGGGCAACGGTTCCGGAGCTATACGCTGCGTTTTCTCGGGCGTTGTCGTTTCCGTCTGTCTTTCATCTTCGGCCGCGTCGAACAGTTCATGGAACCGGTTGGCCGAGAATGCGCGGTCGAGCTTCGAGGCGTTGATGACAAGACCTTCGTTATGGTCGATGAAGGTCGCCCCGTAGATGCGGCCGCCGTGCTCCTCGCTGCGGCGGAAGACGACCGAGAGACCCGCGGGGCGGATTAGGCGGGCGAACTCCTCCGCGCTCCGTGCGCGGTTCATGGCTTCGCGTATGGCCTCCCGCGCGGGCTCCAACCTTTCACGATTCTCCCTGACCCACTTTTTCGTCCTGGCGTATTCGCGCTGCATCTGGCTGTACCCCACAGGGGCCGAGAGGAGGCTGGCCTTGACGGGCTTTCCCACTTTCCGGCCCCTCTCGTCGAGGGCACAATAGATCATTCCGGCATAGGGGCGCCCGTCGATCTCGCCCGTACACTCCTGCGCCGAGATGCCGAACAGTCCCAGCAGGGCGTTCCACTCGCCGGGGGAGCCTACGCGGTAGCGATCCGCCAGGTTCCACAGCACGGAGTTTATCTGCGCCTTGAGGTTCCCGCGGGCATAGACTACGCGCCGCAACTCCTCGAAGGGCTGCTGCATCCCTTCGACCGCAGGGTGCAGGCCGAACTCGCGCTCGATCCGTTGGGTAGCCTTGACCGAACGCTCCTTGTAGCGGTAATAATCGACCGCCCGGCCGTCCGGTTGGATGCGCGAGGAGACGATATGGAGGTGTTCGCGGTCTATGTCCCGGTGTCGGAAGACGACGTAGGGCTGATCGCCGTAGCCCATCTCCTCCATATAACGATGCGCGATCTCCAGCAGTTGGAAATCGTCCAGACGGTCGTCCGGATGCGGGTTGAGCGAGACGTGAAAGACGGGCTTCGAGAGTCCGGCGCGCGGATGTTCGAGCCACGGGCGGAAGGCTTCAGTGAGTTTGTAGGCATCGATTTTCCCATCTGTGGGTGTAACGGGCAGGTTGTGGCAGAGCAGCGCCTCGGCCTGTCCCGCATCCACCTTGAGCTTGTTGTAGAGCAGCACCCCGGCGATGTTCTTGCCGAACGTTATTCGGGCAACCATAGCTTCCGGGCCTCTTCGGTAAGATCGGCGATCCGTTCGCTGAGGGCTTTCAGGCGGCGCGTGTCGCGAATTAGGATTTCGAGCTGCAGGGGGATGCGTTGCCCCGAAAAGTGGGTGTTGACCTGCTTGACGATCTGGTTGTAGTTGTTGCCGATGCGTGCGAACTGCCAGTAGAAATCGTTGAGCCTGGCGAGGTATTTCGCTGCCGTGGGATCGCTTTTATAGACGCGCAGCTCTCATCCGAAGAGGCGCGCGAGGATGAATTTCGACATATTTCCGGTCAGTCCAGCTTCGGAGAGCATCTGCTGAAAGCGCGTATTCTGCTCGTCGTTGAGCCTGAATCGGTAGATGTGACGTTTAAGATCGGCGGCCTTCGGCCTTCCCCCTTTGTTTTGTGCCATGGCGTTGTTTTTATAAGGTTTGCGACTTCGGAGCAGGAACCCGCCCGTCCCGGTTCCGGGACGGGCTTTTTTGTGGTACGGAAAGGTTTCCGAGCCACAAAAAAACAGCTCGCTATCGGCATGTGCCGATAAAATCCGCCTTCCCGGCGGATCTCCACGGTTATCTCAGGCAGTCGCCTGAGATAACCTCGTAGCGGAACGGGGTTCCGGGTGCAATATTACGGACAAAAGCGAAGCCCGACAAGGGCCGCAAGCGGCCAGAGAGTGCCAGAGGGTGACAGAGTGCGGAAAAGCTCCCCCGGCGTGTTTCCTTTGCGGGACGTGCTCTGCATGCGTCCGGTGCAGAGCATGCAGGCAACGCATAGAATGAACCGAACGGTTATGTCGCATTCAGTGCATGTACTGCCGGCACTGCTTCCGGTGCATCCGGTGAGTGCAATGAATCCGATGCATGCGGTGCCTTCCCTTCATGCAGGTCATGCGGTGCGATAAGTTTTCCGAACGACCTGAGTGCGGCGGTTTCACCCGGTACTTCCCATGCCCTGAAAGCGTCGGGTGCACCGAATCCGTCGGGTGCATGGCTTTCACTCGGTGCTTCGGGTGACGGCGGTGCAGAGAGAGCTTACGGTGTTTCAGGTTCATACGGTGCATACGACGCATGCGGGTTCACTGCATTCATACAATCCACTTAAACCACGATACAATGGCAAAACGACCTCATTTCATTTCGATCTGCAGCCAGAAAGGCGGCGTCGGCAAGTCGACCTTCACGGTGCTTGCCACCAGCTTGCTGCATTACCGCATGGGCCGCCGCGTGCTGGTGGTCGACTGCGACTATCCCCAGTGGAGCATCCACGAGCAGCGTCAGCGCGAGTTGCAGCTCATCGACGGCTCCGACCGTTACAAGCTGATGCTTCTGCGCCAATACAAGACCACGGGCCGAAAGATATGGCCGGTGGTGCACTGCCGGCTTCCTGAAGCGCTCGGTGAAGCGGAGCGCTTCCTCGACGGACAGGACGAGGAGTACGACTACGTACTGTTCGACCTGCCGGGCGCTACGGCTGTCAAGGGCGTGCTACCGCTGGTCTCGTCTCTGGAGCGGGTATTTATCCCCATGAAAGCCGACAAGATGGTGATGGAGAGCTCGGTGGTCTTCGCCCGGCTGGTGGCCGAATCGTTCGTGCCGAACCCGGAGTGCGCCACGGCCGGGGTCCACATGTTCTGGACGATGATCGACCGCAGGGAGCGCACGCCCCTCTACGGGCAGTACGAGGCGGCGCTCGCGCGCTTCAATCTGCCGGTGATGCGCACGCATGTGCCCGCCCGCAGCCGTTTCGGCAGGGAGCTGCAGCCCGGCGGCGGCCCCGTGTCGCGCTCGACGCTCTTTCCTCCCGAACGGGCCTTCGCCGCGGAGTGCTGCCTCCAAGAGCTGTGCGAAGAGATATGTACCCTCTGCGAAACCCGGTAGGCCATGGCGACGAAAGAACGTAAAACGGCGATCGACATCGACGACATCCTGCTGCGCGAAGTGGCCTCGCGCCGCAGCGCCTCGGGCTCGGTGCTCGACATGGCTCCCGGCGAGGCTCCGGCGGCCGCGCTTCCGGAGGAAGCTCCCGACCCGGAACCCGTGCGGGAGAGCGTACAGGAGCCCGTACGGGAAGAGGCGCGTCCCGCCCGTTCCCGCCGTCAGGGAACGACGGTTTCGCCCTACGAGGAGGTGTTCCTACGCCGCGGCGTGGTCCGTGAGCGGAGCGCCGTCTATGTCAGCACCGAGACCAAGCGCAGGCTCTCGGAGGTAGTGCGCCGCCTGGGCTGGAGCAGCATATCGGTAACGACCTACGTGGAGAACATCCTCGCGCACCATCTCGAGCTGTTCCGCGGGGAGATCAACCGCCTCTACCGCCAGAAGAACAACAAAGACCTCCTGTAAGCCATGCGAGAGATATTCTGCACGCTGGCGCTACTGCTGGGCGCCTACCTCTACCTCGACCGCTTCCTTTTCGGGGGAGGCCTCGGCGGCTTGTTCCTCGAAGGCTGGCGCGAACGGCTTCGCCTGCCTTCCCGTCGGAAAGAGACCTCGGCCGCGCAGGTTCCGTCTTCGGTCCCCGGAGCCGACGATCTGGTCGAAACGAAAGTGTACGTTAGCGGCCAGAGAGTGCCAGAGGGTGACAAACGGGAGGAAACGGAATCAAAAACCGACGGCGGTAATACATTTGCCCTCCCGGAAGGGAAAACCACAGCGGACGAAACGACCGAATGGCGGGACGAGTCCTTCGGACGCAAGATCACGGAGCGATACGCTCCCCAACGATGGGAAGACCCGGGGTTTTCAGGGCGTTTCATCCAGCGGGACGACGGAAGCGGCGAGGTGGACATCCTGCCGGTGGTCGACCCGGAGCCAGTCAGGCGGGAAGTGGCGGCTTCCCTGCAGGGCGTGCTGGAGGAGCAGGCCCGGGATGAGTTCCGCCCCACGGAAGAGGAGCTCTCCGAGCTCGGAAATTTCGATGTGGACGCCTTCCGGTAATGAACCGATTGTCGAACCTTAAAAACACGAAAGCGATGGAAAGAGGCTTTTACGATTCGAGCTGAAGAGCGGCCCGAACGCTTTGACCCCAGAGGCAGTACGGCCGCAGGCCGCCCTGCCTCTTCGGAGGCGGGCGCGGTCTGCGGTTTTTTATCCACATTAAAAACAGCAGACGACAAATATGAAAAAAAGATTGTTTCTGACCTTGGCCGCCGCAGGCCTGACCGCGGCTTCGGCACTAGCGCAGGGCAACGGCCTGACCGGTATCACCGAGGCGACTAGCATGGTGACGAGCTACTTCGACCCGCTGACCCGGTTGATCTACGCCGTGGGCGCTGTGGTAGGGTTGATCGGCGGCATCAAGGTATACCAAAAGTTCAGCTCAGGAGACCCAGACACCTCTAAGACAGCGGCTTCGTGGTTCGGGGCCTGCATTTTTTTGATCGTGGCGGCCACGGTGCTGCGCTCCTTCTTCCTGTAACGATGGCCTGGTACAACATCAACAAAGGCATCGGCAAGCAAGTCGAGTTCAAGGGCCTGCGTGCCCAGTACCTCTTCATCTTTGCCGGGGGATTATTGGGAGTGTTCATCCTCTTCGTGGCGATGTACCTTCTGGGCGTTCCCACGGCGGTATGTATCGCGGCGGGGCTGGTGCTCGGTACGGCGCTCGTGGCCTTCACCTTCCACCTGAACGGTAAGTACGGCACGCACGGGCTGATGAAGCTCTCGGCCGCGCGCCGCCACCCGCGGCGCATCATCCACCGCAAACGCATCGCCCGGCTGATGCGGACGACGAATGACAAACCCTAAAACGACCTACACCATGAGAAGCATATTCAAGACCGCGACCCTCGAAAGCCGTTTTCCGCTGCTGGGCGTGGAGCGCGGCTTCATCCTGAGCAAGGGCGGCGACGTCACGGCGGCCTGGGCCGTGGAACTCCCGGAGCTCTTCACTCTGACCGAGGCCGAGTACGAATCGCTTCAGGGCACATGAGCCAAGGCGATCCGTATCTTGCCGGACTACACCGTCATTCATAAGCAGGATTGGTTCACGGAAGAGCGCTACAAGGCCAAACCCGGGGAGGACGCCTCGTTCCTCTCGCGCTCCTTCGAACGCCACTTCAACGAGCGGCCCTACCTTCGGCACTCCTGCTACCTGTTCATTACCAAGACCACCAAGGAGCGCATGCGCTCGCAGAGCGACTTTTCGACGCTCTGCCGCAGCCGCATCGTCCCGCAGGAGGTGGGCGACCCGCAGGCCGTGGAGCGTTTTGCCGAGGCGGTCTCGCAGGCCGAGAGCATCCTGCGCGAAAGCGGCCTACTCCGGCTACGGCGTCTGGGAGCCGGGGAGATCATAGGCACGCCGGGGAGCCCGGGACTGATCGCGCAGTATTTCACGCTAAGCCGCGAACCTGTGACCAATGAAGACATTCGTTTCGACCCGGGGCGTATGATGATCGGCGACAAGATCCTTTGCCTGCACACGCTCACGGACTTGGACGACCTGCCGCAGACGGTTTCGACCGACGCCCGTTACGAGCGCCTCTCTACGGACCGGAGCGACTGCCGTCTCAGTTTCGCCGCGCCCGTGGGGCTGCTGTTGGGCTGTAATCACCTATACAACCAATATATCTTTCTTGACAATCACGAGCAGACTCTCCGGGGTTTCGAGCGTCTGGCCCGCAACATGAACTCGCTGTCGCGCTACTCGCGCTCGAACGCCGTGAACAAGGAGTGGATCGACCTCTACCTGAGCCAGGCCCATGTAGATAACATGCTATCGGTGCGCTGCCATTGCAACGTGATCTCGTGGGCGGAGAACAGCGAGGAGCTCGCCCGCATACGCAACGACGTGGGGGCACAACTGGCACTGATGGGCTGCACGCCGCATCACAACACCGTGGACGTACCGGTCCTCTTCTGGGGCGGCATACCGGGAAACGAGGGGGATTTTCCTGCCGAAGAAAGTTTTTACACTTTCCTCGAACCGGCCCTCTGCTTCTTCACGGCGGAGACCGCCTACCGCAGCAGCCCCTCGCCCTTCGGGATCAAGATGGTGGACCGCCTGACGGGGGTGCCGGTGCATCTGGACATCTCGGACGAACCGATGAAGCGGGGCGTGATCACGAACCGGAACAAGTTCATCCTGGGACCCAGCGGGAGCGGCAAGAGCTTCTTCACGAACCACATGGTTCGCCAGTATTACGAACAGGGGGCGCATATCGTCCTGGTCGATACGGGGAACTCGTACAAGGGCCTTTGCGACCTGATCCATAAGAAAAGCGGGGGCCGGGACGGCATCTACCTGACCTATACGGAGGAGGAGCCGATCTGTTTCAACCCCTTCTATACCTCCGACGGGGTGTTCGACATCGAGAAGCGCGAGTCGATCAAGACACTGATCCTCACCCTGTGGAAGCGGGACGACGAGGCTCCCACGCGCGCCGAGGAGGTGGCCCTCTCGAACGCCGTGAACCTCTACCTTGCGGAGCTGAAGAAGAACCCGGCGCTGACGCCCTCGTTCGACACCTTCTACGAGTTCGTGGGCGGCGACTACCGCCGCCTGCTGCGCCAGAAGAACGTACGGGAGAAAGACTTCGACATCGACGGTTTCCTGAACGTGCTGGAGCCCTACTACCGGGGCGGCGAGTACGACTACCTGCTCAACAGCGACAAGGAGCTCGACCTGCTCGACAAGCGCTTCATCGTCTTCGAGCTGGACAATATCCGCGACCACAAGATCCTGCTTCCGGTCGTGACGATCATTATCATGGAGACGTTCATCTCGAAGATGCGGCGGCTCAAGGGCGTGCGCAAGGTGATCCTGATCGAAGAGTGCTGGAAGGCCCTCACGTCGGCCAACATGAGCGAGTACATCCGCTATCTGTTCAAGACGGTCAGGAAATATTTCGGCGAGGCTATCGTGGTGACGCAGGAGGTGGACGACATCATCTCCTCGCCCATCGTCAAGACGACGATCATCGACAACGCCGATTGCAAGATCCTGCTCGACCAGCGCAAGTATATGAACAAATTCGACCAGATTCAGGCCATGCTGGGCCTCTCGGAGAAGGAGAAGGCGCAGATCCTCTCGATTAACCTCGCCAACGACCCCGCGCGCCTCTACAAGGAGGTGTGGATCGGGCTGGGAGGCGTGCAGTCGGCCGTCTACGCCACGGAGGTCTCGGCCGAGGAGTATTTGACGTTCACGACCGAGGAGCGCGAGAAGATGGAGGTCTTCGCCCTGGCCGAAAAGCTGGGGGGCGATCTGGAGGCCGCCATCCGGCAACTGGCCGAACAAAGGCGCGAAGGATAATGGGCCGCCCCGGATCGTGGAGTCCCGGCGTCGGTTTCTGCCTCCGGCTCCTGTTGCTGCTCTCTCTCGCACTCCCCACGGCGGGTCTCCTGCTCTGGGGCCGAGCCGAGAACCGGCGCCGCATGGAGTCCCTGTGCGGGGGTTGGGAGGCGGTGCTGCCCCGCGGACAGCTCGTCATAGCCCGCACCGGCGGGCATCACACCCTGACTTTTTACTCCCCGAAGGGGATACGTCGCGGACCGGAACGGCTTCGCGGAGGCCGCTGCCCCCACTACGGGCGCGGCAAAAGCCGCACGGAACTGTGGCTCTCCGAGGACGGACGCACGCTGCTGCTCGTCCCGGGCAACACCTACCGGCGGATAGGACCGCCGCAAAAGAAAAAGTCAAACTTAAAACATTCAACGACCATGAGAACGAAAAATGTCGGAAACGAAGAGATCGGCGGCATTGTCGCCCGTCGTAAAAGGGAACACGCCGAGAACGGACGCCTGCTCGCGGCACTGGAGCGTATGCAGGCCGAAGCGCTACTGAGCGTTTTCTGCGGCAGTTGGATCGCCACGGAAGGGACCACCTCGCTGCTGGTCCGCCGCGAGGCGGAGGGCTACGGCCTGCTGTTGTGCGACAACACGCACTGCTACAAGAGCATCGTCGCGGACCTGCGCGCCGAGGGACGCGGACGACGCCTGCTGCTAGATGACGGCGGCGAGGCGACGCTCACGCCCGACGGGCTGCTGCACTGCGGACGCTACGGCACATTCCGCACCGAGGAGGAACTGCTGCGTCAGGAGCTGCAATACGAAATGGACTTCGCATTAAGATCGCCTTCCGATGAAGAACCCGAAGCGTAAAGTGTCGATCGTCGGATTGTGCGACTCGGTCATGCATATGGTCCGCACCCTATGCAGGGAGTACCTGGCGCAGACGGCCTCCGACCGCGAGCTGCTTTGCGGCGAGTGGGTGCGCCCCGGCGGCAGGGTCATCCTGCGCGTGCGCAAGGAAGGCGGCCGGTACCTGCTCGACGAGTGTTGGAGTAATACGGTGAACAGTCGCATTCAGGTTTTCACTTTCCGCCTGCTCAGGGACGAACAGGACAACCTCTACACCGAGACTCAGGAGCGGGCTATCGGGTACGACCGGGAGCGGGACCGCCTGCTGGCCGACTCTCTGGGTGAATTCGAACGTAAAAAAGAGAACGATGAACCGTAAGATCATGATCATGGCCTCCCTGCTCGCCCTCTGCGCGGGCAGGGCCGGCGCTCAATGGATTGTGAGCGACCCCTCGAACCTCACGCAAAGCATTATCAACTCCTCGAACGAGATGGTACAGACCTCTTCGACGGCGCAGACGATGATCCAAAACTTCCGCGAGACGCAAAAAATTTTCAATCAGGGCAAGGAATATTACGACAGGCTGCGGGCCGTGAACAATCTGGTGCGCGACGCCCGCAAGGTGCAGCGCTGCATCCTGCTGGTAGGCGAGATTTCTCAGATGTACGTCGATAACTACGACCGCATGCTCTCGGACGGGAATTTCACGGTCCGGGAACTGGCGGCCATCGCTTCGGGCTACACGCGCTTGCTGGAGGAGGCGACCTACGCCCTGAGCGACCTGAAAGGGATCATCAATCCTTCGGATTTGTCGATGACCGACAAGGACCGTCTCGACGTGGTGGATAAAAGCTATGAGGAACTCTCGCGCCTGCGCAACCTGACCAGTTACTACACGCGTAAAAACATCGGCGTGGCGCTGTTGCGAGCCCGGAGGCAGGACGATATGGAGCGCTTCCTCTCCCTGTACGGCACGGCTGAAGAGAAGTATTGGTAATCCCGTAAAACGTATTGAGATATGGTTTTACCTCTCGTTTCTTTCGAAAGTCTGCACGGCATACTGGGCAAGCTCTACGAGGACATGATGCCCCTGTGCGGCGACATGACCTCCGTGGCTTCGGCCATTGCAGGCCTGGGTGCCATGCTCTACATCTGTTACCGGGTGTGGAAAGCATTGGCCAGCGCCGAGCCCATCGACCTATTCCCTCTGCTGCGGCCCTTCGCGCTGGGCATCTGCATCGTTTTTTTTCAGAGTCTCGTGCTGGGCGGCATTAACGGTATCCTAAGTCCCATCGTCAAGGGCACGAACCGGATACTCACGGGTCAGACGTTCAACATGAGCGAACATCAGGCGGCCAAGGACGAGCTGGAGCGGCAGAATCTCGCACGCAATCCCGAAACGGCCTATCTGGTCTCGGACGGAGAGTTCGACCGCCAAATCGCGGAACTCGGCCTCTCGCCTAACGATGTACATACGATGGAGGTCATGTACGAGGAACGTTTTAGCTTCGGTTTACGCTCGCTGATCGTAGAAGGATTTCGCTGAATTTTGGAAATACTCTTCCAGACAGCCTCGCTGGTACTCGACACGATCAGGACATTCTATCTGGTCGTATTGGCTATCTTGGGTCCCATCGCTTTCGCCATTTCGGTCTTCGACGGCTTCCAAGCCACCCTTTCTCAATGGCTCGCCAAATATATTTCGGTCTACCTGTGGCTTCCGATAGCCGACCTTTTCGGGGCCGTACTTTCGCGACTTCAAGTGCTGTCCCTGCAGCGGGACATGGAGCTGATGGCTTCCGATCCTTTCTATTTTTTCGACGCCAACAACGCGGTGTACCTCGTCTTCATGATTATCGGCATCTGCGGTTACTTCACTGTGCCGAGCGTCGCCTCGTGGATCGTGCAGGCAGGGGGCTTCGGATCCTACAACCGTTTAGTGACCCGCGCCGGATCGGTCGTCGGCCATTACGTGGCTGGAGCAGCCGGGGCGCTGGCCGGTAACATCTGGGGCCGAACCAAGGAGATATTCAGCGGGAAGAACAATCCGCAGAACACCTCGGGAGGCGGCAGCGGAGGAGGTTCCGGCGGCGGAGCTGCCGGGAGCCGCAGCTCCGGTGGCAACAACAATAACATGAACCAAAGAAGATAAAGGATGGAATTCAAAGCGTTGAAAAACATAGAGAGCAGCTTCCGGCAGATACGCCTTTTCAGCATGGTCTTTCTGGGCTGCTGCGCTCTGGTGACGATCTTCGCCCTATGGCGCGCCTTCAGCTTCGCGGAGGCGCAGCGGCAGAAGATTTATGTGCTTGACGAGGGCAAAAGTCTGATGCTGGCCCTCTCGCAGGACCTGGCGCAGAACCGCCCGGTCGAGGCACGCGAACATGTGCGCCGCTTCCACGAACTCTTCTTCACCCTCTCGCCCGACAAAGCGGCCATCGAGGGCAACGTCGAGCGGGCGCTGGTCCTTGCGGACCGCAGCGCGCTGAGCTACTACCGCGACCTGATGGAGAAGGGCTACTTCAACCGCCTGATCGCGGCGGGCATCATCCAAAGCGTGGAGATCGACAGCTTGCAGTGCGACTTCGACACCTATCCGTACAGGGTACGCACGTTCGGCCGCCAGAAGCTCATGCGCGAGAGCACGATCACCGAACGCAGCCTGGTGACGACCTGCCGGCTGGTGAACGCCACGCGTTCGGACGCCAACCCGCAGGGCTTCATGATCGAACAGTTTACGATTGTCGAAAATAAAGATTTGGGAACCTATGACCGTTAAAAAACATCTTTCAGCGCTCCGGCGCGCATGGGAATGCGCCACGGGGCGTTTCAAACGATTCTTCGCACGAAACGCGAGGGCCGTACGCCTGGCCGTCATTTTCGTGATGCTCGTCCTGCTGGCCGCGGCGGAACTTATGGTGCTGGCCAGCCTGCTCTTCGACGGGGGCGATCCGCTGCCCGCGGAGCATATCGCGCCCGTGGAACTCGAATCCCTGAAACCGTAACCGACATGGCAGAGGCAGTACGAGAGAGGAAGAAAGGCTCGCCCGGCGGGACGCAAAGCGACCCGCAAAAGGAGCAGCGGAAAAAGACGGCCCTCGCCGCGCTGGTCATGCTCGTCCCGTTCTGCGCAGGCATGTACCTGATCTTCGGGGGCAGCGGGCAGGACACGGCTCCCGGTGCCGGGAGCATCAACCTGACGGTCCCCGACGGCCGCAGCGCCGGCATCGAAGCCAGCAAGCAGAAGGCCATCGAGAACGTGCGGATGCAGCAGCGGCAGCAGGAGCGCTCGCTCGCCTTCGACGAGGAGGCTTTCTCGCTGCTGGCCGATGCTCCGGCGAAAGCCGAACCCATGCGCGGGAAAGCTCTGGCCCGTTCACAGCAGGCCCACCGGCAGGCGACAGAGATGATGCAGAGTTTCTATGAGCGGCCGAAGAAGGACCCCGAAGTGGAACGCCTGCAAAAACAGGTCGAGGAGCTCTCCGGGCAGTTGCAGCAGGCCGCGGCGACGCCCGACCCGATGGAGCTGGCCGAGCGCCAGTTCCAGCTCGCGGCCAAGTACCTGAACCCGCAGGGCGGCACGGCGGAACGTCCGGTGCGGAACACCGTTCCGCAGGATAAGGGCCAGGCGGTTCCCGTCCGGGCTCTGGGGGACGGTACGGTATCCTCGCTGGCCGTTCCCGTCGCCGACTCGCTGAGGCCGGAGGGCGAGCGCAACCTCGGCTTCATCACGGCGGTAGGCTCCTCACAGGATAAGGAGCACAGTTCGATCCGCGCCTGCGTGGACGAGGATCAGACCCTCTCGGGCGGCGACCGCGTACGTCTGCGCCTCGAAGAGCCTGTAAGTGTCGGGGGCCGGACGATCGGGGCCGGAACGGTCATTTACGGCGTGGCCTCCATCGACGGACAGCGGCTGGGCATCGAAGTCGGGGGTATCGAGGACGGAGGCGAGATCGTCCCCGTATCGCTCAAGGCCTACGACCTGGACGGCGGCGAAGGACTCTACGTTCCGGACTCGAAGGAGCGCACGGCCGCCAAGGAGGCTGCGGCGAGCATTGGCACGGGCCTCGGTACGAGCATCAGCTTCGCCCGCAGCGCCGGCCAGCAGGTGGCCATGGACCTCGTGCGCGGGGCCATGACCGGCGGCACGCAGTACGCGGCCTCCCGGCTGCGCGAGGTCAGGGTAACGGTCAAGGCCGGATACCGGCTATTGTTAATCTCCCAAAAGTAACGCGGCGGTGCGGTTTCTCTCCGGAACCGCACGCGACCACAGAAAACAAAGAACGAACCTATGAAAAAGATCATTCTTGCGGCCCTGCTCCTGTGCGGGGCCATACGGACGGGGGCGCAGGCTCCCGGGCAGGAGGGCCCGGCGGAGCCGTACCGCGTGGAGGTCGCCTTCGACAAGACCGTGCACATCCTTTTTCCCTCGGCGGTCAAATACGTCGACCTGGGCTCCGCGAATATCATCGCGGGGAAGGCGGACGGTGCGGAGAACGTGGTGCGCGTCAAGGCCGCCGTGCGCGGTTTCACGGGCGCGACCAGCTTCACGGTGATCACGGCCTCCGGGGTGCTCTACACTTTCGAGGCCCTCTATGCCGACTCGCCGGCGCAGCTCACGGTCGAACTGGAGGACTGGCTGCACAAGGACCCCTACGGGCCCTTCGCCTCGCGGCAGACCTACGTGCGCCTCTCGGAGCTGGGCGACGAGACGCCCCTGGTGGTGAACCGTATCATGTACACGATCTATAAGCGGGACGCGCGCCACATCAAGACCGTCGGCAGCAAGCGCTTCGGGGTACAGCTCCTGCTGAAGGGCATCTACGTGCAGGACGAGCTGTTCTACTTCCACACCTCGCTGCGCAACCTCTCCAACGTGGATTACGACATCGACCGCGTGCGCTTCCGCATCGCCGACCGCAAGGTGGCCAAGCGCACGGCCGTGCAGGAGACCGTCATCGAGCCCGTATGCCGCTTCAACGAGATCGCGGCGGTACAGGCGGGCGAGACGGTGCGCAACGTCTGGGTCTTCCGCAAGTTCACGATCCCGGACGACAAGGTGCTCGTGATGGACGTGTTCGAGCGCAACGGGGGCCGCCACCAGTCCTTCATGGTAGGCAACACCGACCTGGTGGACGCCCGCACCGTCACGGAACTTAAAGTGCGGTAGCCATGCGGATCAGGTGTTTGATGCTGGCGGGACTTTGCGTCCTGCTGCTGGGTGCGGGCGAGGCCCGGGCCCAGCGCGGCCTGCCCGGGCAGCTGGGCATCGGCCTGAGCATGGGAACGCTCGACGGCCTGCTGCTGCGCGACAGCCGCCTCTGCTACCGCTACTGGGCGGGGCTGGAGCTCGCGCGCTACAACAGGAACCACAGCTACTGGAACTTCGGGGCCGGATACCTGCACAAGGACTACGCCTATGACGGGGTGACCGGCCGGCAGAGGATCCCCGTGGCGCAGTACACGGCCGAGGCGGGTTACAACCTGCCGCTGGCCGCCGACCGGGGCCGCAACGTGACCCTCTACGGGGGCCTCTCGGCCCTCGTGGGTTACGAGACCTCCGGGAACGGCGGCAAGGCGCTGGAGGACGGAGCGACGCTCGTGAACCGGGACGGCTTCCTCTACGGCGCGGCCCTCGGGGCCACGTTCGAAGGTTACCTCGCGGACCGGGTGATCCTGCTGCTGAAGGTGCGCCAGCGGTGCGCCTTCGGTTCGCCGACGGGGGTATTCCATACGGAACTGGGCTTCGGCCTGCGCTTTATCATCAACTAAACGGACAGGAATTATGGAACGACATGACATGGAACCGAAAGAGTTCAAATCCTTTTTCAAGACCGTGACGGGGAACGAGGGCGGCAAGTGCCGCTATCCGACGCGGCTCGACCCTTACGGCTGCGGCTGCATGCACGACTGCGCCTACTGTTACGCACGTTCGTTGCTGGAGTTCCGGGGCTTGTGAAACCCGCGCAGTCCGTCCGTGGCCGATCCGGCGAAGATCGCCCGGGCCGTCGCCCGCCTTGCTCCCGGCTCTATTGTACGCATGGGCGGCATGACGGACTGTTTCCAGCCCGCCGAGGCAATCTACCGGCTCACGTACAAAACGATACGCATGCTGAACGAGCGCGGCATCGGTTATTTGATCGTAACGAAATCGCCCATGGTGGCCGGGGAACGCTATATTGACGTAATGGACCGTAGATTGGCCCATATCCAGATTTCGGTGACGACCACGGACGACGCCCTCGCCCGTACTTACGAGCGGACAGCTCCTCCATCGCAGCGTATCGCGGCCGTCGAGAAGCTCCAGCACCGGGGTTTCGACGTCGCGCTCAGGCTCTCGCCCTTCGTTCCGCAGTTGGTCGATCCGGGCCGCATCAACCGCGTGGACTGCGCCAAGGTGCTGGTCGAGTTCCTGCGCGTCAACGGCCGGATAGCCCGCCGCTTCGGTATCGACACGTCGGGATACGTGTTCCCGCAGGGCGGGTACCGGCACCTGCCGTTGGAAGAGAAGCTCGGGGCGCTGCGCAGGATCACGGGATTCGACAGCCTGTCGGTCTGCGAGGACGTGACGGAACATTACGCCTACTGAAAGGAGCATGTCAACCCCAATCCGGAGGACTGCTGTAATCTAACGTTAAATGTATAATTTATGAACAAGATGATCTATTTCGCACTTACGGCCGCTGTGGCCGTAGCCTCGTTGTTGTTGGTCTCCTGCAACGACAAGATCGACGTGAACCGGGAGTACGACTTCGCGCTCTCCTGCTGGCACCTGCCTTCGGAGATCGTACCGGGAGAACAGGTCGAGATCCGTTTCACGCTTACCCGGCAGGGGGATTTCAAGGGGGCTGAATATTACATCGGTTACATACAATTGGAAGGCAAAGGCGAGGTATCGGACAGCGAGGGAACACTGCTCGTCAACCGTGAGCTGCACGAACTGCGGTCTATGCCCGGTTTGGACGAAAGCGATCCCTACCGCCAGGTCTTCACGCTCTTTTACACGGCGACATCCGACAAACAGTCCGAAGTCCGGTTCGTTGTGGTCGACAATTTCGGCACGCAGCGAGAGTTGGAGGTCGCGTTCGACAGCGGAAGGAAGAGCGATTAAACACGGTAGTTCCGTATGGCATCGGTCGATTTATTTCTCGGGTAAATACCGTATTCGGCATAAATTTCGTTATCTTTGTGAGCAGACAATTTAATAGAAGACGGCAATGACACACGTCATGATCGAAGATTCTCCCGAAGGGAAATGGCTGCTGGAGCTGATCCGCAATCACAAGTCCGTTACGGTTGTGGGCGAAAAAGACGCAAAACAGGCGAAGGCAAGTGCATGGGAAACGGCCATCGCAGACGGTGCGGTGTCATTGTCCGAATTCGGCACACGGTTTACCGAGGAGATTCACAAAGCATATCGGAAATGAGTCGTAATATCATCGTTTCCGCCTTGGTAGTGGATAAGTTGGGGGAACTCGTCGCCTATCTTAAAAACGATCTCCATTTGTCTGAAGAGGCTGCATTGGCGTACCGGGATAGGTTTCTGGCATATATTCAATCTTTCGGAGCCGAAGTGGATCACCCGTTGTGTCGATTCAAGAAATGGTGCTCATCGGGCTACCGTTGTGCCGTATTTGAAAAACACTGGGTCTTAGCCTACGAACGGACAGAACACGGCGTCATCGTGCAGGATATGGCCAACACGGCCCTTTTACAGGAATAAACAGCCGCGATATAAAACGAATCCGGAGCGTATTTTCGCTCCGGATTTTTTATGCAGCGACCGCTCATTATTATCGTCTTCACCCGGATGATCTGCGGCCATCCGTTCTTGCTGGTAATTCGGTTCTATTTCTTTTTCGCCTCTTCCAAAGATTTGTCGGATTTGGCGTTCAACTGGGAGATGACCTTCTTTCCTGTTTTAGCCTCGATCTCTTTGCGGGTGTTCCCGGCAATCGTTCCTCCCTGCCGGGCGATCATTCTGTTTTCGGTGATCGTCTTCGGTTTCTTCTCTTTCGATATTTCGGTCGTAGTGGCTTCCGCAAGCAATTAAGGACCAGCTCCAAATGGTTTTCAGCACTTTGTACTGCTTATATTGTTTGGTGGTCATCCGGCCCAGCCCTGCGTGATGATATCGGTCAGAACGGCATATTCCTGTCCTTTTTTAATGCCGCACCGTTCCCATTCGTCGGTCAGTTCCTTGCGGACCTCGATGGATTTGAGACGCTGATTGATCCAACTGTCGGAATAGCCTTTACGGTGGTAGTATTCGAGCATACGTTCGATACCCGATTCCGGATCGTCGATCTCCTCCAAGTGTTCACGTCCCAACTGAGCTAACCAGAGCTTTTATTCCGACATAGGAATAAGAGCTTAAATGGCTCTGCTTTCGGTGAGGGAATGGACCGAATGAGCCGGAAAAGCTGCTCTACATCGGCTACATCGGTCTTATAGAACTTGCCGTCCGAGGACTGCATTTTCAGTTGACTACAATATGTAGCCAACTCGCCGCCTTCTTTTTTCTGGCGGGTTTTCAGTACGCTCCAATACTTGCGAGGATTCGGACTATCGGTCAATACTCCGACTACATCCACGATCGAGATATACCATTTCTCAATTTCGGCATTCCAAACCGAGCGGACTTTTCTGTCCTCGAATAACTTGATGGCGGTTATATTCGTCATAATCCGTGCAGCATTCGTATAAAAAACGATCCGTCGATATGTGTATTGCCAAAAGGCTTGGCGGATTCTACCGTTCCAGATATACAAAGAAGTATCGGTTTTTGCAGAATAATACCCTGAAATTCAGTCGATACAGCTCGTCATTTTGCCTTTACCCGGATGATCTGATCCCAGTCGGTCGTGAACTGCCGGGAAAGGTACTGCCGGTTCATTTTGAACGGCTCGAAGCCTTCGGCGGCAGTTATCACTTTGTGGCGTCCGTATGCGGCGTTGATTTTGTCCATTGCGGCCATCAGGCGCTCGTGCTTGGAACGGTCGGTCGGATCGAACAGGTCCCGTTGGATACCGCGTTTGGGCGAGATGTCCGAAAGGATCACGCCCGCCCGCTTGTAGGCATAGCCGGACCGGTAGATTGAGCGCAGGATATCCGCAGCCGTCTTGACCAACTCCAGCGTGCTGTCCGTGGATACGGAGAGTTTCACGATCCGACTTTCGTAATATTGCGGCAGGTTCTCCTTGAACGGGTTCGTATAGATAAACACCCGCACCTCGCCGCAGACGCTTTTCTGTCTGCGCAGCTTGGCGGCGCATGAGGCGGCATATTGGGCCACGCGAGTATGCAGCTCCCCGAAAGCCGTCAGGTCATGGTCGAAGCTCCTTGTCGTAGCGATCTGTTTCTTGTCGGCGGGTATCTCTTCGAGGCTCAGGCACGGCTCCCCGCGCAGTTCCTTCCAGAGCCGGACGCCGACCACACCTCCGAGGTTCCTGTGCACCCACTCCTGCGGCATCTGCGTCAGGTCGTAGGCCGTGGCGATACCCGCCGAGAGCAGTTTCCTTTCGTACCGGCGGCCGACGCCCCAGATGTCGCCCACGGGAAACTTCCGCAGTACCTTTTCGATATCCTCCGGACGGTGCATGAAACAGCAGCCGCCGAGCTTCGGGTATTGCTTGCAAAGTTTGCTGGCGATCTTGGCCAGCGTTTTGGTCGGGGCGATGCCGAGGCTCACGGGAATGCCCGTATATTGTCCGACCGTGCGGACGATACGGCGACCCAGCCCGTCGAGCGAGTCGGTGTCCATTCCGGAAAAGTCGAGGAACGATTCGTCGATGGAATAGACCTCGTTGGCCGGCACGAACGAGCGCAGGATGTTCATCACCCGGGCCGACATATCCCCGTAGAGGACGAAGTTCGACGACCGGACAGCGACCCCGTAGCGGTCGATCAGTTCGCGTAGTTTGAAGAAAGGATCGCCCATTTTGATACCGAGAGCTTTGGCCTCGTTGCTGCGGGCGATCACGCAGCCGTCGTTGTTCGAGAGTACCACGACGGGACGGCCCACGAGCGAAGGGTCGAAGACCCGCTCGCAGGAAGCGTAGAAGTTATTGCAGTCACAGAGGCCGTACATGCCTTAATAACGGATGCACGACCTTGAAATTACTATTTCTACATCTTTTTGACCACGTAGCGCACTATACCCCAGACGCGAAAGTCGCTCTGCGGATCGATTTCGATGGTAGGATACTTCTTATTGGCAGGCACGAGCAAGATCTTATCGTCCGTCAGGCGGATGCGTTTGAGGGTGAATTCCCCGTCGATATACGACACCACCAGGTTGCCGTCCTGCGGATCGAGCGACTTGTCGACCACCAGCAGGTCGCCGTCTTCCACGCATTCGTCCTTCATCGAGTCGCCCTCGACACGGGCATAAAAGGTGGCGTCGGGGTGTGTGACCACCAAACGCGTCAGATCGAGCCGTCCCTCGAGATGGTCGTCGGCCGGCGACGGGAAACCTGCCCGCACGCTGCTTTCGGCCAGCGGCAGGTCGGTCGGGGTATTTATTTCGGGTTTATACCACTCCAAATTGAAAAGTCCGTTTTTGTCCATTTTCCGTTTTTACAGGACAATGGGCAAAAAACATTCCGTTCGAGTAGCAATGCCTTAAAATAGAGGGTCAATAAAGAAATATCCGGCCAAGCGGGATTTATAGGTCGAATTCGTCCGGAGTGAATATTCCGGTTTCGATTTCATAGATACCGAACGAATTGGCGGCGTTCGCCAGATAGACATAACCGTCTTCCTCGCGGGAATACTCTTTGGTCGGGGGATCGAACAAATGAGCGCCCTGATCGTTCATGTAAGCCATACAGGCGTCTAAGGCTGCGTCGAATACGGAATCCTTTGTCATGACATTATGCGATTATCGTAATTATTTTTCTTTTTTGTCGTCGATTACCGGCTTGAACCATCTGTTGTATTCGTGGACGGCAGCTTCGTAGCGGTCTCTGATCAGAGCGAATTTAGGGGCTTGCCGGATCGCCGTGTCGATCTTTATCATCTCTTCGCAGTCGCTTTTATAACAATACTGGCTGTGGGAATTGGCGGCATGGGCCACAAGATTATTGAGCAATATGTCAAGATCCTCGTACTCCTCGATTTTCAGGCAGTGCTCGATGGCCTCCAGCGTACAGACGAAAGCCTTGACATGTTCTCCGGTTTTATAAAGCGTATAGCTCCTATTTACGGCTGAATCGAACGCGCTTCTGGCGGCGATCTTTTCGATCCGCGCATGCTGGGCGTCGATCTCGGTCTTCAGCCTTTCGATATCGGCCAGCTTGCTTTTGATCTCCAATGCATTGATGATCTGCCAACCGATGGCAAAGGTCACGAGGATGCCAACCATGCCGACCATCACGCCGATAAAGGTATCGAGCGATACGTCCGTCAGCGACACCGAACGGCACCACCACAATACGGCCAGGACCACGACACCGACAAGCGCAAGGAGCGATAAAATAAGGCTGAGATTCTTTTTCATTTCGTTTCGGTGTTTTCTGCCTCACGAATATACGAAATTTTACAATCCCCTACATGCTTTCGGCACCTCTTCTTTGATGTAAACGTAAGGGGCATTCAGGCTGCGGCCTTTGTTCGGACCTAAAGGCTATTGAGCGAGAAGGATCAGCCGGTTCATGAAAGTCTCGGCTGTGACGGTCTCTTCCGTATCGTTGTCGCGCAGGGGGAAACGGCGGCAGTCTATGGCAGCTTTCAATACCGGTTTCTTGAAACAGGTCCAGCGCCCTTCGTAAATATTGACCGTCAGCGTCCCCACATGGGGGGCATAGTTGTAAAAGGCCGAGTAGATTCCCATGCGGTTAAGCACGGATAGCGCCTCAATGATCGAGAGCATCTCCCGGTCGGCATCCAGATAACGCACCGGGTTGTTGATCCGCAACTCGCCGTCCGGCCAAAGTTCGGCGCCCCGGTAACCGCCGTAGGGCAACTTGATGGCTTTTGGGGGCCGCTCGAGAGGGACGATCTGCCTGTCGGACAGGTCGGCGTGCGGTTTCGGTAAACTCATTTTCAGGGACAGCTCTGCAACGCGGTCAGGAAGCCGTCGTATCGTAGATGTTTGCATAGTAAGAATGATTAATGATATGAGCGATTATGGTTCGCGTGCCGGGGACCCGGAAAGGCCGGCACTAGCTCCCGGTAGGCGTACGGGCCGATGTATCGTTTCGAAAAGGTCTGTGCAAATGCGACAAAAACGGATCGAAAGCGACGTACGTCACCGCTGCGGACAACGAAAACGAATCCGTGCTGCCCTCAGGATGGGACAAGACGATATATGAAATTTAATTCAGGGAAGAGTTACATGGCGTTCCTTACCGCTTCTACGGCGAATCCGGTTCGATACGTCGTCCCAAAAACACGCTTGTTACCGAGGCGGCAGTAACCGGAGAGGGCGTCGGCCAGTTGCCGGAACCCGACGCCCGGCAGGCCTGTTTTCGATGCGGTATGTCAATAGTTTTCGTTCAGCCAAAGGCCGAAGAAACGGTCGTAGATACGGTAAACGCCTTGTTCGTGCGTGATGAAATCCTTTCCCAGCAATCCCTTGACTGCTGCCTGTACGGAACTCGCTCCGGGCAGGCTGTACTTTTTGATGAATTCCGCGGATTGAATGGCGCGGGCATCGCCCTCCTTGTTGATGGCGATGAGCACCTCTTTTTGCCGTTCCGGCAACCGGAACAGAATCTCCCGGAAAGTATATTTGTAGGAATCGAGTATGTTGCGGAGAGCCTCCCGGATCATGCCGGAGGTGCATTCGCCGCCCTCCGGCGTCAGGCTGAAAAGCATGTTGAGCATCTTCTGGACGTACCAGGTGATCCCGTCGAAGCGGATATAGATCTCGCTTACCATACCCGGGGCGATACGTTTGCTCTTTTGCCTGAAATGTCTCTCGGCGAAAGTCTCGTATTCGGACAGTCCGATAGGTTCAAGGTACATCATCGAAACGCTTTGGTAAAAAGGACGCGAAGCGCTGGTGAACATATTGCCCATGACGTGTCGCTGGCTTCCGGCGAATACGAAGCGGGCGTTCGTACAGTGTTGGACATGGGTCCTCAGGAGGGCTTCCACGTTCTTCTCCGGATACGAGGCGATCTGCTGGAACTCGTCGATGGCTACGAGAACCCGACGGTTGGCCTTTTCGAGGTAGTGGAATATCTCGTCGAGCGTCGTTTCCTCTGCGTGGATGTCGCCCAGTTGCAGGTTGAAGCTGGGATTGCCCGCAGGGTCGAACGAGATACCGGCCTGCAAGGATTTCACGCTGTTCCAGAATGTTTCGAGCGCTTTGCGGCCCGCCGGTTTCAATCCGTCTAGGATGACACGGCTCAGGGAATATACGAAATCGCGCAGCGATTTGGTGGCGTATATGTCCACGAAGAACGTATAGTAGCTGTCTTTGATGCGTTTATCCTAAAAGCAGTGCTGTATCAGCCCCGTTTTGCCCATCCGCCGCGTGGAGATCAGCGCCAGATTATTGCCGCCCGTCAACTCCCGGACAAAATCGGCGCTCTCCCGTTGCCGGTCGCAGAAATACTCCTCAGAAACGTAACCGCTCGTTACGAAAGGATTTTGAAGTGTCTTCATAGTTTACATCGATCCCATCACGTAAAGATAATAATTATAAAATGATAATTCTTAAAAAACTGATAAGAATCGCGATTTATGTCGCGATCCGTTTCTGCCGTCTTTCGATACGTCGGGCTGCCCTGTAAAGTAGATGTGAAGTTCGTTCGCGCCTCAGCTCTTCGATACGGCTCTCGCGGGCCTGAAGCGAGAGGAAATGCAGGTCTTTGGTCCGCTTCCTTTGTCGGCCGATCCAGTAGGCCAGCGAGGGGGACGATCCGTAATCGTACAGCACGAGGTTCAGTCCGTGATGGAACAAAAGGACTCCTCCTACGGTGTGTGCGAACTGTTCGGCGTAAGGGTTGATGTTTTGTTTCATAGCTCGGTGCCCGTGTACGGCGGGACTATTTTTCCCGTACATGAAAGATAATAGAGGGGACGCCCTCGTGACGTCCCTTCCGGTAAACGGTTTGCGGGTTATGCCGCCTTAGCGGCGGTAACGGTTTCGTTGTCCGCGAGCGGTATGAACGGAGTCAATCTCTCTTCGGGCAGGAACTCGTCCGGAGCCGGCCCTTCGTAAGGGATGTAGTCCGGTTCGGGCTCCTGCGGGAACATCGGTTCCGGATAGTCGGCAGGTTCGGCTTCCGAAGCGGCAAGGGCCAGTACCTCGCCGGTCGCGGTGTCGACCAGTTCGCCGCTGACCTGTACGACAGAGGCCTGCTTGTCCTCTTCCTCGATAGCTTTGATGCGCTTTTCGAGGTTGGCGTGGCGCTTGTCGTAGATGGCCTTGTGGCGTCCGACGACGGCCGCGGTCTCTTCGGGGAAGTGCATCTGTCCGAACTCGATCATCAGCTGGATGTCGATATCGTCGGCCTGGCAGTTATACTCGCTGATATCGTCGCAGTAGCGCATGAAGGCCATGCGGAAGAGCATCGTGCGCTGCTCCTCGGTCATTGTTTCGGCCGCTTTCAGACGTTCGGTACGGCACGATCCGTAACCGGTCACGCCGAGCAGTTCACGGTTCGCACTCGGGATGCGGTCGAGCAGCACATAGTTGAGCATCTGGTGTTCGCGCTCGGTCATAGCCGAGGCGGGGAACTGCGCCGTGGCCTTTTTCAGCACTTTCTTGAGGTCCTTGTTGATGTGCTCGTAGCAGATCTCCAGGTTACGGGCGTCCTTGGCGCGCAGTTTCGCGGCCGGGCTTTCCGACGCCGAGCCGCAGAGCAATCCGTTTCCGTCGGTCTGTGTCCTGACGCGCTCGTAATAGACACCGACATCCGAAGTGCCGATCACGGCGTATTTGAGCACGGTGCCTTCCGACACCCCGCAGTCGAGCTCCGAACAGGTTTCTTTGAACTCTTTCAATTCTTCTTCGTAGTCGTCCTGCGCGCCCCGGAGGTCGTCCTCGCTCTCGTAATCTTCCGGAACGGGGACCTTGGGCATCTCCGGCTCGTCGATATACCCCCAAAGACCCCTTTCGAGCGTTACGACCTCGTGTCCCATCGCTTCGAGCCGTTGCACGACGGTACGGTCGCTGTTACCCGTGACGGCCAGGTGCAGGCGTGCATCTTTAAGTAAAGACACGGCCTTATCCACGAGGTAATTCACGTTTTTCTGTTGCAGGCAGGCCATGTTCCGACAGGCGCCGCAGTCGCCGCAGTCGGAAAAGAGCACCTGGTTCAGGGTGTTGTGGCCGCAGGATGCACACTCCGTCTTGTCGAAGCGGTAGCTGTCCAGTTTGGTCATATATTTGTCGTAGAGCCTTTTTGCGAAATCCTTGGCGGGGATGCCTCTCCACGACCAGAAACCTTCGCTCCGGAAATACTCCTCGTAGACCTCTTTCTGGATGTCGGGATCGTACTTGGCGAACTCCTTGGCCATTTCGAGCGTGATGTCCTCGCGGTCGAGCATCTCGGCCACTTCGGGGATCAGCGTGGTCAGGCTGATGCGCGAGCGCACGTAGTCCTCCTTCTTGCCGAAGCGCTCGCAGATGGCCGCGACGCTCAGGCCTTCCTCCTGCTTGCGGCGGAAAATGCGGCCCTCCTCCATGGCGGAGTAGTTCTCGCGTTGCAGGTTCTCGATGATCAGACACGTTTCGGCCTGCTCGTCGGTCATCTGCTCCACCTTGGCCGGAATGGTCGTCTTGCCGGCCAGCAGCGAAGCGCGGAAGCGGCGTTCGCCGTAGACGATCTCGTAGCGTCCGTTCTCCATGGGACGCACCTTGATGTCGGTCTGAACCCCGTGCAGGGCGATGCTGTCGGCCAAGTCGCGGAGCTCCTTTTCTGAGATCGTGCGGTCGCGGTTGAACGGGCTGGGGTCGATCTTATCGAGCGGGATGTTCATCGACACCGACCGGAACGGGACGAGGGCGTTCGAGGTTGTTGCCGGAGCGGCGTTTACGTTCTGCTTTTTAGCGGTTACGGTTTTCTGGTTCTTTTTCATGATGTTGTGTTTTTAATGATTTGAAATGGTTTTATATGAAACAAAAGCGGACGTGCTCTGCACGTCCGGGAGGTAGGTTGTGTCCGCCTCATGGGCGGCGGCAAACCGGAGCATTTTGTCCGGCTTTCTCTTTTTTGTACGTCCATTTTGTCAGTTGGTTTGCGGTAATGAATTCGTGTCGCTGTAGGCCATGACCGTCAGCAGCTTGTGTGGATAGAGCCCGTTCGTATTGGGATCCATGCGTTGGTCCGTGCGCTGTTGCAGCCAGAAACTGTCCCGGTCGAATCCCCACCGGAAATACCGGCGCGGGTCGGGACCGTGGCCCGGCATGCACAGGCGTAGCAATGCATGGTGTAATTCGGCAGGCGTGGCGGCTCCGCCCAGAGCGTTCAGGATGTCGGTGAACAGCTCCGCTATCCAAGGGTCGGTTTTGTACAGCACCCCTTCGAGGCGAATAATCATAGGCTTATCGTTTTAAAAGGTTATAAAACAAAAAAGAAATCCGACGGTCGGATTTCCTCATGGAAATACACTCTCTACGACTTTGTACGGAAGCGTAGCTACATTGGCATACGGGAACCGAACCGATAAAAAGAAACAAGCCGCCTATCGGGCGGCTTGTTTCGGAAAGAGCGCTTAATCTTTACAGGGATAATCTTCTACTCGGACTAAAAGATTCGGTATCTCTTTCAGTCCGCTCATAGTGCGTTTGCGGTGCAGCCGGGTCACGAGCGTGACCAAGTCGAAAGCACTGTATACTTTTATAGGACCTCGACCGATGGAACGCAGTTCGTTCTTTTTGACGGCCTCTTCCAGTTGCCGGGGCGTAATGCCGAGCACGCCGCAGGCTTCGGCGACGCTGAGCGCCGTGTCGAGGTTGTGTTTGTAACAGATGTAGCTCAGCAGTTGGATCGCATAGCTCTGCTGGTAATGGACGATCATCAGGTCGCGGAGCGACTCGTCCCGGATCAGTTTGTACTTGTTCTGTTTTGCCATAATCGTTCGGTGTTAAAATTGTTTGTTCGATCGAAGTTTACGCAGATAGGCCTGCACCTCGGTGACGAAGTAGTAGCGCCGTCTGCCGGCCTTGAACCCGACGAGTTCGCCCGAGTTATGCAACCGGCGCAACTGCCTGGTACTGATGTGCAGCACCTGAGCCACGTCCAGATAATCCAGTACGGTGTCTTCGAGTTTGGAAGCCGGAGAATTTTCTGCGTTCGAGAGCTTGCGGATGTCTTCACGCAACAGGTCCATCTTTTGATCGATGGATTGGCAGGACTCCTTGATCTGCTGGTAAAGTTTTACGAGGTCCATATCGTCATTTCATTTTTGTCGTCGAGTGCAAAAGTGAAAAAAGCGACAAGGCTTATCGTTATACTTGAATTGAACTTCAATCGAAAAAATTGCCGATTATGGAATCAACCGCCTGCAGGCTGACAGTTCGGCCAAACATAGCTTCGGACGACAGCCTATAATGAACAAGACCGACTCCGTCTTCGGAATCGGTCTTGCGTTTATGGCTTTCTACGCGTTCCTTTATAGATCGCTCTGGTCGCGTCGGCTTTGATTTCGGCGGCGGTCTTTACCTTGCCGTTGTTGATCCATTCGAGCAGTTCGTCCTCATAGAAATAGACCTTGCGTCCCTGTCGGCAGCTCGGTATTTCGCCCAGACGGGAAAGCGCGTATACGGTCTGTTTCTTCTTGCCGATGATCCGGCAGGCTTCGTCGATGGATATCGGCCGCCGCTCTTTCCGCTGGGGCTGGAGTTGGTCTATCGTTCACTGAATTTGCTCCAATTTGGCGAGGATTTGCCCGATCGCGGCCGGGATGTCTTCAAAACATAGCTTCTTGTCGTCGTCCATGACTGTTTATGATTGGTTATACAATAGGTTTTGTGGTCGGTATCCGGTATGCTTTCAAGCCACCATAGGTTCGGGGTCTTTATATATTTGGATGCGGCCGAGCGTATCCTCTTTCATCTCGTCCAGTAGGTCGAGGTAGATCTCCGTCGTGGTAACGTGCTTATGCGTCAGCATCTTGCTTACCGTATAGATATCTGTTCCGCTGGCCAGTTGCAGCACGGCGTACGTGTGCCTAAAGCAGTGGAACGTAATATGCTTGGTGATCCCGGCAGCGGCAAGCCATTTTTTCAGCGGCTTATTCAGCATACTGCGTGTCAGGCCTTTGAATACAAGGCCGCGTTCCCTCGGTCCGCACAGTTCCAGCGCATCGGGACTGATCGGCAGGGTGGCTTCCGTTTCCGTCTTTTCTGTCCGGATACGCATATTATAACCGGTCCCTTTGATGTTTGGGACGATATTGTTCCATGTCAGTTGCATGATATCGCTGATCCGCAGTCCCGACAGACAGGCGTACAGCGAGGCCCGCTTCAGCACGGGAATTTCGCAGGGGGTTTTCGACAGGTTGTAAAGCTCTTGGAAATTCAAGAACTCGATGCGGTTCCGTTTCGCTTCGATACGTTCCAGATGTTCGTTGATGTTCTCCCGGATATAGTCGTCCCTCAGCGTGATGGCGAGCATGCCCCGGAACTTGCGGTAATAATTCGATGCGCTGTTGACCGACAGTGGCTTCGTCGGATCGTCCAGTTGCATCGCGTTCATCAGGTATTCGCGGAACCGGACGCACAAGTCTACGGTAAGCTGCCGAAATGTGCAACGGCCGTCTACGAATTGGTAGAAATGTTTGTAGCAGCTCATCCAGCTATTGTTCCGCTGCGTAGCTTCCTTATGGAAATAAGCCAAAAAATCCCCCTTCATCTTCTCCTTGTCCAGAAAGTCGAACTCTTCGTTGATGACGGCCTGTACCCGCAGGGCACGGATGGCTTCCGCCTGCGCGAAGATCGCTTCGTTATACTGTTTCTGGGTAAGGGTCTTGGGTTTGTCCCATACATACATGCCCAGCGTTTCGTACCGCAGCATCTTCATGGTCTCCCGAACCCGTACGGGCGGATAGAATTCTAAATATAAGGTACGCCGTCCTCCGCTGATGGGACGGCTCCGGAGAGATATTTTCGTTCTTCCCATAATGTGTGTTTTGAAATGCAAAAGTATTGATTATCAAATAAATAAACAAAAATTCGCGTTTTATATCTAATTGATATACAGGCCATTCAAACGGACTTCAAATGGCGTCTGAAAGCGGCCTCATCGAACATGGTTTTGGAATGATGCTTTATGATCTTCAGTCCGAACCGGTTTATTTTATAATAAACCGTCGATATGGGGATATGGTACTTTTCCGAGGCTTCGCCGGCCGTAATGTATCCTTGTAAACGCTTGTCTTTCGTATAGCCTCGCGCTACGTCCAAATGAGCGGTAGAATAAAGCGTTGTTTTGCCGCTTTTCTTCCGCGGGATTCTGTACCGGAAAATGGTGTTGTGGATCGTATTGGCCGAAGCATTGTACCGCCGGCACGCTTGCCCGATATCGCACCATTCGCCGGGCTCCGTTTTGATGCGTTCGGCTGCCGGACGCTTCGTTTTAAGCGTTTTATTTGGCCGGGCGACCGGTTTGCCGCACATCTCGGGGGCATCGAATAGGGCGAGCAGGTCGCTCCAGCGGATGAATGACAGCCGCGAAGTAAGGTGCAGGATACGGATGGTCCCGGCGGCTTCCAGGTTATAGAGCGTTTGCCGGCATACTTTCAGGCGTTTGGCGGCTTCGGAGACGGACAGCATATCCGTCGATAACGGTTCTTCGTGGTTTTGCTTCTTTGTCTCGGGAATGGTTGCCGGAACGGGCTTCTTTTTCGAGGATGCGGGAGTGGCAGACATGATTTCGACCGACTTCGGTGACAGCATCCGTTTGACGCTACGGGCAGCGCGCTGTTTGGCGATCTTCTTTTTATGCCGCCTGTAATAATCGCGTTGGTAGCATGCGTGGCAGCAATACTGTCCCGTGTGTCCGCTAATTTCATTGCTGCAATCGGATGCGGCGCAGAACCGTTTGACCGCGTGAATCTGCACGTCCGATCCCGATACAGGGCCTCTTTGTTTCTCTTCCCGCATAGGGATGTTCGCTCGTCTGTTTTGCATAGACTCTCCAATGTTAAGTTAGACTTTCCCTTGTCTAACAGGTTAGACTTCGACTATGCTGGACTGAGATGGACGATGGTAGACTGTCGTGGACCGTCATGGACTTGTCGGAGTGTCTAAAGATTTGTCGCAGTTTGAAGGCTTTTGACGGTAAAAACTTAGACATTGGATGATGTCCACCGTGGTCCATATCGGTCTATGGGAGTCCATAGAAGTCCAACATGCTTTTTTACTCAACAATCGAAGATGGACTATGGTGGACTGATAAATCGTTTGTCAAGGTTCGTGCATTAAATATGCATCAAATCCGACCGGTTCTATTGTCGGTCGGTTGTTCGATATGAACTTTGACAAGACGCTAAATAGCTGTTTATTAGACTACTTTGCTATTCCTGAATAACTGTTTACTATCTATTCTATTGGATGCTATACTGAGATAGAATGGATTTTGGGATTTCCTTTTTCCATTGTTCGAAAAAATACTAGAAATTAACGAGGAGTAAGTAATATGCACTATTCACCTTTAAGATATCCTGGGGGGAAGAAAAATTAGCAACATTTATCGCTAAGATATGTGTAGATAATAATGTGAAGGGACATTATATCGAACCATATGCAGGAGGTGCTTCTGTTGCTTTATTTCTTCTATTGGAAGGATATGTTAAAAGGATAACTATTAATGATAAAGATAGATCCATTTATGCTCTTTGGTATTCAATACTCCACCATACTGAAAAACTTTGTGCTTTAATAGAACAATGTGAGGTATCTATTGATACATGGAAAAAACAAAGAGCAATACAGCATAAAAAAGATAAGGTAGATTTACTTCATTTAGGCTTTTCCACTTTATTCCTTAATCGTACAAACCGATCTGGTATTCTTACGGGGGGAATTATAGGTGGTGTTGATCAGAACGGAAATTATAAAATTGATTGTAGATTCAATAAAGCGGATTTAATTTCTAGGATTAAACTCATTGCTTCAAACAAGGATAAAATCAAGATATATAATAAAGACGCTATTGAATTAATTGAGTCCATACGATCCAAGCATCAACCAAAAGGAACTATTATATACTTTGATCCTCCTTACTATGACAAGGGAAGTTCTCTCTACATGAATCATTACAAGCAGCAAGATCATCTTGAAGTTAGTAATATAATCAAAAGGATTGATAATATATATTGGATTGTTTCTTATGATAATGTCCCAGAAATAAAAAAATTATATGATGAATTTTATAAAAAAGAATATTCTTTTAAACATACAGCTTATGAAGCTCGAGAAGGAAAAGAAATTTTATTTTTCAGCCCAAATCTAACATTGCCGGATATACCTGATTGGGATCCTCTGAATTTCAAACTAAGAAGGAGAAATCAGGGTAATATCATCTTCTATAAACACCCTCCCATAAAAAATCCAGAATTATTTAATTAGCATAGTTTTTAAGTCTTATTGTCAACAATATGACTTGAAGGCTTTTAACAGTGTCGAAGTATGCCTATTCAGTATGCATCTAGTGATGAAGGAAGATGAGAATAGGATAAGTTGCCAAATCGAAATGATGTTACAATGCAATTGGTTTCGTGTTTAAGGTTTCCTGCGTATTCCTTTGTTGATTGCTCTAGTAGTGCCAGCTTTGATTTCCTTGGCGGTCATTACCTTACCTTTGTTAATCCATTCTAGTAACTCGTCTACATAGAAATAAACTTACATCCCTTACCGGCAACTTGGTGCCTCGTCCAGACAAAGCACATATGCGTTTCTTTTGGCCGATAATTTTGCAGTCTCCGTATATGAAGCTCAGCCACCGCTCTTTTTTTTCAGAATTTTGTACCTGAGAATAACGAACGTAACAGTAAGACATTCATATCTGAAATATATGCCTGGATTAAATAGACATATTAAGAAATATAGTAGAGATGGTACTGAGATTAAGAGGACAATAAGCTGTTGGAAATATCTCAATTAAGAATATGCAAGAATGAGTAAAGCATAAATTAGTTTGGCTTTGGGGATATATCCAATTTTCAATATCTAAACACCTCCTTCATAGCATCCTGCCCGGACTTGGAAATACCGTATTTTGTAGCGAACTTTCTCCAGTCGGAAACAGCATGCTTACCTCTGCAAGTATCGATTCCGCACGAGCTGGTTCCAAACCGAAATACGGCGCGACACTTAGGGCCAGATCGAAATCCAGTGAATTATCGTTCTCCGATATATTGAGCTTTAGTCCAGTGCCGTACTCGTCAGGGTTCAGGTCATAGGCCGGTGATAATCGCCAGCCCTGTGGCGTAAGTATAAACCCGTGGTTCCGCAGATGGTCGTCGCAGTTCGAAACCGCGATATTGAACACAATCCTGCGCCAGAGCTGCTCCAGGTTCCGGTCCGTATCGTCGCAGTTGGCGATGATCCATTCGGCCAGTTCGAGGTAGCTGGCTCCCTCCGTATGGCTCGCACCGTCCGTATAACCGAGCAACGTCATAGCCGAGGCAAAGTGTATCCGTCGGCCCCTATCGGTCCGGTCGAAACGCTCGGTCATAAAACTGTGGTGCCGGCTTCCGAAGCGCTGCGCCCGACATTCGGACATTTCGATACCACACGAGCGGGCCATCTCGGCCGTAACCATCTCCCATGCCCCGGAATCTTTCGTATCTCCGGCACTCGGGAACTTGACGATCCATAAGCGTCCGTTCTCATCCACTACGTTGGCTTTGGGCCTTGCCCCGCCCAATGACGAACCGGGTGCAACGAGCATATCGATCCATCGCGTATGCTCCGGTGTATCGGCATTATCTTCCCGCTCTATTTGCAGGCTGGCATGTTCCAATTCCCGGATCGATGTCCAGGGCGGTGTCGCCAGCGACCGGTCGTTGTCCATGAAGTCCCCTTCTTTCGAGAACTTGAAGCGCAGGGCTCCCATGCGGTTTCCGTCATACACGCCCATCAGGTAATCCGCTTCGGTAAGCGTTCGTGGTTTTCGGTCCTGCTGCCGGGCGTTGATGGCTTCCCGCCTGCGCATAAGGGTACGCCCCCAGCGGTCCGGTGCGGAATCGAGGAACAATCCGAAATTGCTCTTATCCGAAGGTTGGTACTGTTTCCCTGTAAATGCCGACAGGTCGGGATCCAGCGCCCGGAAACGGGGATGGGCCAGCCATACGGGATCGTTCTCATAAGAAAAGACCTCTTTACCCCGGATCGTTTCGCTGTGAAGCACACCCATATAGACAGGCTCCGCATCCTCGGGCCAGTCCATATATACGTATATATCGCACTGCGTTACCATAATTTATCGTTTTTTGGAAACCCTTTCCCCTACCACGAGTTTGGCATCCTGAAGGGCACGCCCCAGTTGGTCGTCTTTAGCTACGAGCAGCAAATCTTTTTCCAGCCCGAGGATAGCCAGCACCCGGAAATAGTATCCCATCGCAACTCCCTCCTCACCCCGCTCGATCTTGGTCAAGGTGTTACGGGAGATTCCGGCACGCTCGGCCACCTGCTCCGAAGATAACTCCCGGCGCAGGCGTGCCAGCTTTATATTTTCGCCCAGAGCCGTAAGCGTCTTCCGCTGGCTCGGCAACAATGCCCGCTTCATACGATAATATTAACGATTATGTGCAAAGATAAGCATTATTGCTCAAAATAATTCGCATTATATAGATTTATTTTGCAGACTATTTCCGAATACCTTTCTCGTACAGGTTCCAGCAACAACGAAGGCCGATATGGCAACGTTCCGCTGTTATCGTGAAGTAAGCTATGAGATTACGATTCCATCAGATACTCATGAGTAAGAATTATGCGGAAAACCTTTCCGTTTTTCTCAAACGCTCTGCCCACGGCTACTATCAACCATTCCGTTAGCCCTAATGCGTTTATGACTTCTACTGGACCAGTATACTTCCAGTCGAAATTCTCATCAGTTACTTATGCACAGACTTTAACTAGGCAAGCAACCTTGTTCTTTTTCATCAAAACAAAGTCACACCTTTTTTGATGTTATCAAAAGATTTAAGTTGTGACAGGGGTTATATATGTATACATATATAACCCCTGTCCAAAACATAAAAGTTAAAAGTCGAAAAATGAATTTTTATACCGAATCCTTTCAGCCATTCTCCTTTATCGCTAAATCAAAAGTTTCTATCAGCCAAATACAACCAATTACACGACAAGAAAGCATAACCTTTGAAAAACAAGTTTTCTGAACTTGCACATCCACAACAAAATACGCATATTTGTACTGTTAGCAGGTTCTTAAAAGACGATTCCGGACAGTAGATCATAAGGTTAGTATCCAAATCATTACCTGATATAAGAAAAACATAGCAAGTACCTGATTACAGGATATTTCGGAGAGCTAGGTTCATTTTCCGTCCTCTCCGCAGAAAGAAACGGTGCGAATTTCATTCGCACCGTTTTGTTATTTCTGTCGGTTCCCGGGACACACCGAAATAAATGAAGCGCCATACAAATTCTAACCTCTCTTTCCGGTAAATTCCCCATACCTTTTCACGGCATGATCCAGAAGAACCGGATCGAAATAATATTTCGGATCGAAAAAAGAGGTTTCACATATTCCTTTCCGTTTACCCGTCGCCGGTTTCCAATTGCCCACGATGTGTCCGTTGTGCAGAATCACCGGATAAAAAATGCCCCAACGGTTGAATGCCTTGGAGCGATGACGCTCCGAAAGCACCTCCCCGCGTTCCTTGTAACTGATCAGGTATTCATCGTAGGGCGGCAGCAAATGCAGCACCTCGCCTGCTGCCCGGCCGCCGGTACGGGGATCCCTCGATCCGCACCAGTAACGGTGCACCAAAAGTTCGCTTCCGCCGAACCTGCCGGTCTCCAGATCGGCATGGATCGAACCCACCGCCCGGCGGGCTTCGGAAAGCGACAGGCCCGACCACCAAACGAAATCCTGCAGGGTGGCGGGAGTGTGACTGCGGAAATAGCGTGTCGCGAGCGTTGCCAGTGCCTCGTCCCGGGAAAGTTCTTTACCCCGGGGAACCCGTTCGTCGAACAGGGCGAACGTAGGTTGACGATCCCGGTCGGGACCGCTGCAAATGATCCCGTCCGATTCAGCCCGGAGCAGGAACCGGCGAACCAGTTGCGAAGCATCCGGAATACCCGCTTCTTCGAGCGATGAACCGATCTCCCGGCAGGTCATACTTTTGCCTCCCCGGAGCATATCTCCGATCAGGTCGTTGCAGCGGCAATACTGCGCCTCGGAAATTCCGAAACGACGGCCAAAAGATTCGTTGGCAAGACGGACCCGTTTCCCGGAAAGCATCAGCATCCAACGGATATCTTCGCCTGCGACGAAATGCCAGGTCGGCCGCATGATATGCGTGCGCACGATTTCTCCGCTGCGGAGCGCCTCGTCAACGGCACCGGCAGGAGCCGCGCGCAGTCGGAGATGAAGCGCCCATTTCGCCATCCGGTAATCCTGTGCCTGTACGGCTCCCATCCATGAAACGAGCTCCCGGGGCGAGTCAAATACAGGATCGGCCAATTGCTGGCTTTGCAGCCGAAGGTGCGGAATCATAATTTATTACGGATCGGTTACCGGCAAAAATAAACAAAATCCGCACATACCTCTTCCCTTTCGGCGTGATTTGTGCAAGGGAATAAAAATTGTACGCGCTATAAAAAAGGCCTATCATACGATAAAAACTACCGATCGCAAAAATTTGGATTCGCCGGGGCCGGGGATTAGCTTTGTAAAAACAGATTCCAACAATAATTAAAACGATACGATATGAAAGCAATGATTGGTAAAAAAGCACCGCACATCGATGCTACGGCAGTGGTAAACGGAAACCAGATCGTCGAACACTTTTCACTCGACCAGTACGTAGGCAACAAGTACGTCGTGCTGTTCTTCTATCCGCTCGACTTCACATTCGTCTGCCCGACCGAGTTGCATGCCTTCCAGGAAAAGCTGGCCGAATTCGAAAAGCGCAATGTAGCCGTAGTCGGCTGTTCGGTGGATTCCGAATTTTCGCACTTCGCATGGCTGCAAACCGATAAGAACAAAGGCGGTATCCACGGGGTAACCTTCCCGATTATTTCCGACCTGTCGAAAACGATCTCGGAAAATTACGGCGTGCTCGCCTCCGACTACGATTACGACGACGATGGCAATGCGATCAGCACCGGTACGGCCGTGGCTTACCGCGGCCTTTTCCTGATCGACAAGGAAGGCAACATCCGCCATTACGTAATCAACGACCTGCCGCTGGGCCGCAATGTGGACGAAGTACTGCGCATGGTCGACGCCCTGCAACACTTCGAAGAGTTCGGCGAGGTATGCCCGGCCAACTGGTCGAAAGGCAAAGATGCCATGGAAGCTTCAGGCAAAGGCGTGGCCGATTACCTGAGCAAACATTAATTAACAATCAGTCGTTTTGAAGTTTCAACGAGCGAGGGAAGCCACATGGCTTCCCTCGCTTTCGTTCTATTTCTACCCGATCAAGTCCGGTTTGTCGGAGCTGCGGGCGGGATCAGGCTTCGCCTTTATTACAGAACCCCAACGGCATCGTACTCTCCTCTGCGGCCGTGGGAGTCAGGCCTATCAGGCCGTTCGACGCCTCATAACGCGCAATATTGTCCTGCAACGAAAGCATCAGCCGCTTGGCATGTTCGGGTGTCAGCACGATACGGCTGCGTATTTTAGGTTTGGCAAGACCCGGCAGAATCGTGGCGAAATCCACGACAAATTCGGATGCTGAGTGTGAAATAATCGCAAGGTTCGAATAAATACCGTCTGCAATTTCGCTGTCTAACTCAAGATCCAGTTCGGGGGCTTTTCCGGTAAGTTGCGTCATGCTGGCTCGTATTAGCGTTTGTACGGGTATAAAATTATGGATTCGATCCAAACAGTGATTTGCATTCTGCCAAAAGTTACTGCGAATTTATCAACAATCGTGAAGCCACAACGCATGCAGACTCTTCCACCCTGCCAGCGACAAAGCCTATCGCGCCACCCGGAAATCGTAAATGCCCGATCCGACGGCTACCGCCAGGTAATCCTTACCGCGCTCGCGAACCGACAATCCCGGCACCTCCCCGAGCGGAACGCCGCTCTCGGAAACGGCTGCCGGATCGACGGCAGGCAGGTAAACGAGCGCCGTCGTATTGGCCGGAATTTCGACACGCTGCCGGTACTGTTGCGGTGAATCGCTCCATTCGCTGCGAATCAGCCCGTACGGCGAACGGAACGACACGGCCGCGGAATGAATATCTCCGACCACCTGCGGACGGATCACGATCTCTTTGTAGCCCGCCGAACCGGGACTCTGGCGAATGCCGCCCAAACCGCTGTAAAGCCATTCCATCAGGTGCCCCAGCATGCAATGGTTGTTCGACACCTCGCGGTAGGCCTGCCACGATTCGGTCAGGCAGGTTGCACCGTGCGCAAGCTGGTACCCATAGCCCGGCACATCGTACCGACTGTTCATGTCGTAGATAACTTCCGACGCATCGTTTTCTTCCAGTGCCCGCAACACATAGCGGTAACCCACGTCACCAGCGGTCAGCGCATTGCCGCGGCGACGGATATCGTCGATCAGGTTTTGCCGTACAACTGCCTTGTATTGCGGCTCGACCAAATCCATATGCAACGCGATCGAATTGGCCGTCTGACTGTCCCGGTCGTATTTCAGCGTTTTTTTATCGAAGAATTTCTCGTTGAACGCCCGTTTGATGTCGGACGCCAATGCAGCGTACTTCCGGACGTCGGCCTCTTTGCCCAGCAGGCGGGCGGCTCGCTCGAGTATTTTCACATCCTGGTAATAGATCGCCGTAGCCGTCACGCCGTTGGAGGTCAGCTGCGCATAACCGGGACGGTCGGGACCGATGTCGTACCAATCGCCCAGGCCGTAGGCGACGATATGGTTATCGGCCCGCGAACCAAGGTAGTCGACGTACCGCTTCATCCGCTCGTAATTGTCGCGCAGCGGAGCCAAATCCCCGTACCATTCGTACAGGTTCCACGGAATGATGACAAAGGCGCTTCCCCATTCGGGCGTATCGATAAAATCAGGCGAGAAGGTGACGTACTGCGGGGCAATCGTCGGCACCATACCGTTGGCATGCTGTGCGGTACGCATATCGTTTACCTGTTTCGCATAGAGCCGGGAAATATCGTAACGGTACTGGATCGAGCCGCCCATCAGGTGCGTTACCTCCAGCCAGCCGAGCTTCTCACGGTGCGGGCAGTCGGTCAGCACGCTGGCCATATTGCTGCGTACCGCCCAGTCGATGAGCGTGTGAATCTTGTTGAACAACGGATCGGAACAGGCAAAGGTTCCGACCTGTGCCGCCGAATTGCGCGTATGCAACCCCGTAATATCGATCACCTCGGGCAAAGCCCCGGGATTGGATTCCCCGGCGGGAACGGCCCCCTCTACCTCGACATAGCGGAATCCGTAATAGGTAAACTGCGGATGCCACGTCTCGGAGGAACCGTCGCCCCTGGCCGTATATACATGGTAGAACGGAGCGCCCGACGCACGCTGGTTGACCGTGCTGTCGTCGTTGATCAGCTCTCCGGGAATCAATTTTATTGACTGGGGAGTTACAGCACGAACCGTCAATTGCACGATACCCGACGCATTCTGGCCCAAATCATAGACCCAATTGCCGTTGGCCGCACGGAAACGGCGCACGGTCGGAATACGTTCCATCACCTTGAGCGGTTCCGAAATCTGCGGGATCAGCTTCACTCCGGCGCCCTGCGTCAGAACGGCCTTCTTCCATTTCCGGTCGTCGAATCCGGGTTCGGCCCACCCTGGCTGCACGGCTGATGCATCGTAATCCTCACCGCCGTAAATACTCGAAAAAGTGACCGGACTTTCGCTCGCACGCCATTTATCATCGGAAACGACGGTCTGTGCCGTACCGTCAGCGTACTCGATCTGCAGCTTGCAGATCATTTTCGGCGCGCCATAAGAGAAGAGTAATTTCAGGTAACGCCCGTGCGGCGTGTGGTAATAGCCGTTACCGAGCATCACACCGACGGCATTTTTCCCGTCACGAAGCTCTCCGGTAATATCGAAAGCCACGTATTGCGCCTCTTTGTCGAATTTCGTCCAGGCCGGATCCAGGAAGTGATCGCCGACCTTTTCTCCATTGAGAAACATTTCGAACTGCCCGAGCCCGCAGATATAGGCCATCGCACGCTTGACAGGCTTGGTAGCGGTAAACTCACGACGCAACTGGGGCAGTTTGTACGGAGCCACGGGTTTGTCAAAAACCGGACCGCCGTCTTTCCATTTGCCTGTATTGCCTTCGATGCACTTGAGCGAATCGACGTCCGGCTCCATCGCGATCCATTTCGCCCCGTTCCAATCCTGCATGCTCATTAATCCGGTTCCGAACGAGGCGGGCAGGCTCCACGGCGAGAGATTCCCGTCGGCATCCCATGCCTGCACTTTCCAACAATACGCTTTGCCGGGTTGTAAAGCCGGACCGCCATAAGGTACCAGCACCGACCGATCCGAGAAGACTTTGCCGCTGTCCCAGACATTACCGTTGTCGTCGGCAAGCGCTACGGGCGAATCGGCCACGAGAATGCGATAAGCGCTTTGCAGACAACCGCGCCTGTCGGCATTGAGCTGCCAACTCAGCCGCGGCCCTGCGGGATCGACGGCAAGCGGCCGCTGCGACTGCTCGCAACGCAGTTCACTGACACTGAAAACCTGCGCTTGCAAAACGCCGGCACTATACAACAGGAATAACAGGGGGAGGGTCCGTAACAAGACCGGGAGAGTTTTTTTCATCGGAAACGGTTCGATTTAGGTTAATTTCCGATAAAAATAGTAAATCCCGGCGAGGTATACAACCGGGATTAAAACAGCGTCTCCTGGCGATCGGGGCGAACGACGCCCAGGTGGGAATAGGCGAGTTCGGTCGCTTCACGGCCGCGGGGCGTGCGTTTAAGAAAACCTTCCTTGATCAGGAACGGTTCGTACACCTCCTCGATCGTTCCGGCATCTTCGCTCACGGCCGTCGCTACGGTACCGAGCCCCACTGGGCCGCCGCCGAACTTATGGATGATCGTACCGAGGATTTTATTGTCCATCTGGTCGAGACCGCGCGAGTCGATATTGAGCGCCTCGAGCGCATAACGGGTAATTTCCAACGTGATATGCCCCTTTCCTTTAACCATCGCAAAATCGCGCACGCGGCGCAGCAGCGCATTGGCGATACGGGGCGTACCCCGGCTGCGCATCGCGATTTCACAGGCCGCCTGATCATCGATCGGCACGTCCAGAATCGACGCCGAGCGGCGGATAATCCCGGAAAGCACATTGCTGTCGTAATACTCCAAATGGCACTGGATACCGAAACGGGCCCTCAGCGGACTGGTCAGCAGTCCGCTGCGCGTGGTGGCGCCTACCAGGGTAAAAGGATTCAGTTCGATCTGGATCGACCGGGCGCTGGGACCTTTGTCGAGCATGATGTCGATCTTGTAGTCCTCCATCGCCGAATAGAGGTACTCCTCCACGATCGGACTGAGCCGGTGGATTTCGTCGATAAAGAGAATATCCCCCTCTTCGAGGTTCGTCAGCAACCCCGCAAGATCGCCCGGCTTGTCGAGTACCGGACCGGAGGTCATCTTGAGCGAAGCCCCCATTTCGCGGCTGATGATATTGGCCAGCGTCGTCTTGCCGAGTCCCGGAGGACCGTGCAGCAGCACATGGTCGAGCGCCTCGTCGCGCATCTTGGCCGCCTGGATGAAGACCGTCAGGTTGTCGACGATCTTATCCTGCCCGCTGAACGAGGTCAGCTCCTGCGGACGGATTTTGTTCTCGAACTCGAGGTCGGTCTCTATGTTGCGGATATTGGACATACGATGCAAAGATAGCGAGAATGGAGAGTGAAACAAACGGCGGCTCCAATTTTACAGGTTGACGATCCGCAGCTCCTTCGGGTACATGTTGTTGCTGCGCGCGCCGATGCGTTTGATCCATCCCAACGGCAGGCCGTCGAAGGTGACGAGGTTGATTCCCTCCTGCAACCTGACCGGGGAGATATCCGCCTTGCGCAGATAAGCGACCGCTTCATCGGGCGACAATTCCACAACCGGAACCTGCCGACGCGAAACGTCATGGAACAGCGCGAGCGAATGTTCCGGCCGCAGCTTTCCTCCGAAAAGCTGACCGCACAACACCCCCGAACAAAGTACTGAAAGGCTCTCGGATATTTCCCGCACAGCCTGAAACTGCGGCGCGTAATAGGCATGGATATTCTCGCCGACCCGCTGGAAAAGCATCTGCTGCGGCTGGCCGACCCAACGGGCCGCCTCTTCGCCTTCACGGCGCGCCAACGGTGCAAATATCGCTTTGCGGGGTTTCGGAACCTGCACCCTGACCCTACCGTCGCCTTTACGCAGCACGGCGGCAAAGAACCCTTCGGACTGTACGCGGTGCGGGAAAAAACGGAAGGTCGCCATTCCGGCTGTCTCCCCCTGTACGATACCCCAGGCCGGATCTGCCGTAACGTCCACCGGTTCGCAATCGTACTCCGATGCAAGCCACTCGACCGTCTCCTCGTTCTCCTGTACGTTGAACGTACAGGTACTGTAAACGAGAATTCCGCCGGGACGCAGCGCCTCCCACACATCGCCGAGGATGCGCCGTCCGCGTGCAGCGCAAAGTTTCACATTGGCTTCGCTCCATTCGGTGCGGGCTCCCGGCGTTTTGCGGAACATCCCCTCGCCCGAACACGGAGCATCGACCAGCACCAGGTCGAAATAGTGACGCAGCGACGCGAAATGCGACGGATCGTTGTTCGTCACTAAGGTATTCCCGATTCCCCATTTGCGTACGTTATCGACAAGCGTCCCGGCCCGTTGGCGGATCACTTCGTTGGCGACAACCAACCCCGACGCACCGGCCAGGGTCGAAAGCAACGTCGTTTTACCGCCCGGAGCGGCACAGAGATCGAGTATGCGCAACGGGGTATCCGGTTCGAACAATTGCCGGAAGATACGCTCGACAAACATCGACCCGGCCTCCTGCACATAATAGGCTCCCGCATGAAACGCCGGATCGAGCGTAAACGAAGGACGTTGCGGCAGGTAGTACCCGTACCGGCACCAAGGCACTTCGTTCCCGGCCAGTTGGGCCGGACGGATCAACGGCGTCCCTCCGGAATCCGTCCCCTGCGAAAAGGGAGCTGAATCGATAGGATTTCCTCCGGTAACAACAACGGATTCACCCGTCGGATTTACCGAAGGATCGTTTTCGGATATCCGTTGCCCGGAGGGTCCCTGAACTTTATAAGGATTGAAACGCACCGAAACGGGCGACGGGGTATCGAGCGCAGCCAAAAGAGAGCGTGCGTCACTACCGCCGAGCAACTCTTCGGTGCTGCGGCAGAACCCGACCGGGAACGGCGGGATTTCCGTTGTTTCGATTTCTCCCGGCAACGCGGCCGCGCGCCTGGACGAGAAGGAAGACGGCCGACGAGGCAACGATCGCTTCGCCATCAGCGGCCTCGTGTTTTAAATTCGGCGATACGCGCCACGACGCCGTCGAGCAACGACGGATTCTCAATGAAATTGACCGTATCGACATCAATCGTCATCACTTCGCCTTGGTAAATATTGTTGATCCACTCTTCGTACTTCCGGTTCAGTTGTTCGAGGTAACCCTCCTGAATGCTGGCCTCGTAAGCACGTCCGCGTTTCTTAATCTGTTTGACGAGGGTCGGGACGCTCGCTTTGAGATAAATCAACAGGTCGGGTTTGCGGATCAATCCCGTGGCAAGGTCGAAAATTTTCATGTAGGTATCGAAATCGCGCGAAGACATCAATCCCAGCCCGTGCAGGTTCGACGCGAAAATATAAGCATCTTCGTAGATCGTACGGTCCTGAATCAAATCTGCCCCTTCGGAGAGGATCGCCGCCGCCTCGCGGATGCGCTGCCCGAGAAAATAGATCTGCAGATTGAACGACCAGCGGTTCATATCCTCGTAGAAATCCCCGATATAAGGATTGTCGCTATCTTCGTAATAGGCCCTCGCACCGGTCCGTTCGGCGAGGATTCCGGTCAGGGAAGTCTTTCCCGAACCGATATTTCCGGCAATGGCGATATACATGATCTGAATCTTTACGCTTTATCCGACGCTTTTTTACGACGGTTACGGCCGGTCACAGCCCGGTCCTCAACAAAAATAATATTTTTTCCGCGGAATCCCTATTTCAACACCACGGCAAGCCTTTTAACGCTTTTGTCCCGGTTGCGTTCCCGCTATCCGGTCATACAAACTGCGAAAGTTTCCGATCATCCGCTCCCAGGTGAACCGTTCGCGGAACCGGAGAATATTGGCACGGAACTCCGCCGCTTTCCCTTCCCGGTAAAACCGATCGATTTCCGCCGCAATCGCCGCCGCATCGGGTTCGGTCACGTAACCGACCTTACCGTCGGGAACAAGCTCCCGCAAGCCTCCCACCCCGGTCACCACCATCGGCACGTCGAACCAGTAGGCGATTTGGGTCACGCCGCTCTGCGTCGCGTGGCGGTACGGCTGCACCACCAGATCGGCGGCGGAAAAGAGCTTCGCCACATCGCCGTCGGAGATATAACGGTCCATCAACACCAGATCGTCGCGGATCCCGAGAGCGTCGATCTGTTCGGCATAACGCTCCTTACCGCTGTAATATTCACCCGCCACGATCAATTTGTGTCCTTCGAGTTTGCCCTCACGTTTCAACATGCCCCACGCGTCGAGCAACAGGTCGAGCCCTTTGTAGTCCCGGATATAACCGAAAAACATCGTGTAGCGCAATGCCGGGTCGAGTCCCAGGGCTGCACAGGCTTCCCCGCGCGGCAACGGCTCGCCGTAACCGTCCAGCATCGGATGCGGAGAGAAAACAGCCGGCTTCGTCTTCGTGAAGAGCCGCAAGTCGCTGTGCACCTGTTCGGACATATAGACAAACCCATCGATCGACCCCAGGAAATAGCGGGTCAACCATTTGTCGAACGGCCGTTTTTCATGTGGGATCACATTGTCCAACAGGGCGATCGTACGCACGCCGCCTCGCCGTGCGATGCGGCAGACCGTACCGAAAGCGGGAGCCATCACCGGAATCCAGTAGCGGACGATCACCGCATCGGGCTTTGCGCGGCGGAGCCTCCACCCTGCGCGAATCCACGTCAGCGGATTAACGCTGCTTACCTCCCGCGTGATATCGATTCCTTCGGGAGCGGAATCGCTGCTGAACTGGGTCGTTCCGGGAAACAGCAACGACGGATATTGTGTCGTAAAGGTAAAAATACGGCAGGCAATGCCCATCTTGGTAAATGTGCGGGCCAAAGCCTGATTAACGGTCGCCAGCCCCCCCCGGAAAGGATAGGCCGGGCCGAGTATGACAACGGATTTCAACGTGTGTTTTTCCTGCGACTCCATTTCGGTCAGTTGAGATTGGATCGGTTGGGTATGGTTCAGTTTAAAAGTACGGTTTCCGTTCGGTGCGTATAAACGCAAAACCGGCTGGGGGTCGGCCCAAAAACATGACGGCGGTCCGTTGGGAGTGAAACGGCAACGGCATTGCGGATTGCCGGCGCCCCGGACCGCGAGGCGGCTACCCCCGTAAAATCACCTGCGCGTAACATCGTTGACGGGACGGCCTGCCAAAAACGCGCGCAGGTTATCGGTCGTGACGGCCATCAGCCGCTGGCGGGCCTCTTTCGTCGCCCAGGCCATGTGCGGCGTGATGCAGCAGTTTTTCGCGCTCAGCAATGGATTGTCCGGCTTCGGGGGTTCGGACGAAAGTACATCCACCCCGGCGGCATAGATACGCCCCGCATTAAGGGCATCGGCCAGCGCCTGCTCGTCGACCACCGGTCCGCGGCTGGTATTGATCAGGATAGCCGTCAGTTTCATTTGTGCGATGCGGGCCGCATTGACCATTCCCCGCGTTTCGGGCGTCAGCGGACAATGCAGGCTCACGATATCGCTCTGCCGAAACAGCTCGTCGAGCGATACGGAACGCACCCCTTCGGGAAGCTGTGACTGAGGTTTGGAAGTATAGGCCGCCACCTTCATCCCGAAACCGAGTGCAATGGCCGCAGTCGCCGCTCCGGTATGGCCGAAACCTACCACCCCGATTGTCTTGCCCGCGAGTTCGAGAAGCGTATTGTCCCAGAAACAAAAGTCCCGGTTGCGCACCCAGCGTCCGGCATGTACCTGTTCGGAATGGTGCTGCACCTGCATCGTGATGTTCAGAATATGTGCAAAGGCGAGTTGCGCCACCGAAGCGGTACTGTAGGCGGGAACGTTCGCCACGACGATTCCGCGGTTGCGGGCGGCCTCCAGGTCGACATTGTTGTAGCCGGTGGCGAGGATGCCGATGTATTCGAGTTTCGGGAGCGCCGCTATCGTCTCCGCCGTCAGCCGCGTCTTATTCGACAACAGTATCTCGGCATCTTTGGCGCGCTCCAGCACTTCGCCGGGTTTCGTAAAATCATAAACCGTACAGTCGCCCAACGCCTCGATGCCGTCGAACGACAGGTCGCCCGGATTCATCGCATAGCCGTCTAAAACCACTATTTTTTTCATCGTTATCTTGTTCTTTTACTTCGGTTGCGTTTATCGAGGCAGGAATCAGCACGAATAACATTCCTGCATTTCCCAGCAATTTATCTTGGCAGGTGATCCCCTCGCTTCGGGCTACCACACCAGACAAACACCGATCCATAAACCACGCCTAAAAGCGGCCCGACACAGTCCCCTCACCCTTCGACGGCAGAACTACTATGATCCTTATCAGGCTATTTTTCTATCGCGAGCAACTGCTCGATATAGGTCCGGTCGTTACAGAGGCGCGGCACTTTGTTCTGTCCGCCGGTCTTTCCCCGCGACTTCATCCAGCGGTAAAAAGCACCCTCGGAAAGCACCGTAACAGTCGGACGCATCAGGGTCGTATCGCGGAAACGTTTGGCCTCATAATCGGAATTGACGTGTTGCAGCTCCCGGTCCAAACAGTCCGTGAATTGGTCCATATCCTCCGGCGCACGGTTGAACTCGATCAGCCATTGGTGAGAACCTTTGCTCCGATCCCCCATATAGATAGGTCCGGCGGTATAGTCGCTGACCAGCGCCCCGGTCGCCGCGCACGCGGCCTGCAAAGCCGTTTCGGCATTGTCGATAATCAACTCCTCGCCGAACGCATTGATAAAATGCTTCGTACGACCCGTAATCTTGATTTTGTAGGGTGCGAGCGACGTAAATTCGACCGTATCGCCGATCTGGTAGCGCCACAACCCGTTGCTCGTCGAAATAATCATCGCGTAATTGACACCCTGTTTCACCCCTTCCAGCGGTACCGCCTTCGACGGATCGCCCAGATCGGAAACGGGCAGGAATTCGTAGTAGACGCCATAGTCGAGCATCAGCAGCATGTCGTCACGAGAAGGATCGTCCTGAATAGCGAAAAAGCCCTCGGAAGCATTGTAGGTCTCCATGTACTTCATCGTGTCGGACGGGAAAATGCGGCGGTATTGTTCGCGGTAAGGGTTGAAATTCATGCCGCCGTGCACGAAGAGCTCCATTTCGGGCCACACTTCGAGAATGTTCTGTTTGCCGGTATATTCGAGCACCCGGTTCATCAGCACGAGGTTCCACGACGGTACGCCGGCAAACGACGTGACCCGCTGCGGCACCGCCTCGCGGCAAATCGACTGCACCTTCTCTTCGAAATCGGGAATCAGCGCCGTTTCGGGGCGCGGCGTACGGCGCCACGAGGCCCATTTGGGCGTGTTCTCGATCAGGATCGCCGAAAGATCTCCCTCCTGAGCCCGGCCGCCCGTACTCTCCAAACGATGGCTGCCGCCGAGGGTCAGCGTGCGTCCCCCGAACACCCCGCTTTTGGGATAGAGCCCTGCAAAAAAGCAAATAACATCCATCGGTCCGCGCAGGTGGCAACCGCTGAGCCCTTCGTCGCTCACCGGAATGAACTTGCTTTTGGCCGAAGTGGTACCCGACGATTTTGCGAACCATTTGATTTCGGTAGGCCACAGCACATTCTGCTCGCCGGTCCGCGTACGCCCGATATATTCGCTGAACGAGTCGTAGTCGGCTACCGGCACAGCCGCGGCATAAGCCTCCGAAGTCCGGATCTTACCGAAACCGTGATCCCGGCCGAATACGGTACCGCCGGCCTGGGTAAGCAGCCGCTCGAGCTGTTGCTGCTGCACCCGGGCGGGATGCTGCATGAAAAAATCGATTTCGCCGCGCCGCTGCGAAAAAAAGAGATTGACCAGTTGTGTCAGCAGGGACATATCCTTTGCTATTTTCTGATTTATAAACCAACAGAGACGCACTCTCCTCCGGCGGCATCCGGAATTTCTTTCAGCGCTCTAACTAAAAAAACGGCCGATTCTGGCAATGGCGGACGGCAGGGCGAATACCACCACCCGGTCGAATGCATTGATCTCCATGCTGCCGGTAGCGATATAGCTGCGGTCGCCGCGCACAATCCCGCCGATCACCGCATCGTGCGGAAAATCCAATTCGCGGATCTGTCCCTTCGTCGCCGGGGAGTTGGGTTTCGCAATGAATTCGAGCACTTCGGCATCACATCCGGTTAGGCACTTGATCGCCTGTACATCGGTATTCATCGTGAAGCGGAAGATGTTGCTCGCCGTAATCAGCTTTTTGTTGATGATCGTATCGATACCCATGCTCTCGGCCAGGTTGATGAAGTTCAGGTTCTCGACTTCGGCAATTACCTTCTTGACTCCCAATCGCTTAGCTACCATAGCAGCGAGGATATTCGTCTCAGAACGCCCCGTCACGGCGACAAAAGCATCCATGTTGCTCAACCCCTCTTCGATCATCGAGTCGATATTGCGGCCGTCATCACTGATAATCAGCGTTTTTTCGAGCGTCTCGGTCAGCTTGTAGGCCTTATCCGGATTGTATTCGACCAGTTTAACGTTCGCTTCGTCCTGCAGTTCGGTAGCGATTCGCACGCCAATCCGGCTGCCGCCGAGGATCATGATGTTGTTGACCTCGATATTGGGCTTGCCCGAAAAGACCATCAGCGATTTGACATCGTTTTGGTTAGCGATCACATAGACTGTGTCGCCCTCCTGGAACTGGTCGCTACCGCGCGGAATAATCGTATCGCCGTCGCGGGAGATGGCCACGGTACGGTACGGCAGTGCTTCCCGGTCGGCCGTCACTTCGATAAGCGTCCGCCCGATCAGCGGAGAAGAACTGTCAAGCTTGAAGACGACCAGAGAAAGTTTCCCTCCGGAGAAATCGACATATTCGGTCGTACTGGTGTGCCCCAGCAGATTGATCACCTCGCGAGCAGCCACTTTCTCGGGATAGAACAGGTAGTCGATGCCCATGTTGATGAACATCTCCTTGTTGTTGGGTTCGAGGTATTCGTTGTTATCGATCCGCGCGATCGCCTTGCGGGCGCCAAGCTGTTTGGCCAGCACGGCCGAGATGATATTAATCGACTCTTCGGGACGCACCGCGATGAAAAGATCGGCCTTGCGCACCGACGCTTTTTTCAGTACGGCAAAAGTCGTGCAGTCACCCTCGATGGTAACTACGTCGGCCATTCCCGCGACCTCTTCGATCCGTTTCGGGTCGTCGTCGATCACGGTAATATCGTGCGAAGCGCCGCTGAGCATTTTCGCCAGGTGGGTTCCCACCTCCCCTACTCCCGATATGACTATCCTCATGAATGATATTTCAGATTAATATTGTCCCACTCTCCGCAAATTCCGGTCCGTTTGCGTTTTCCGAAACATCCAACAACCGGACGGAGACCGGGTTCCGGAAAGAAAAACCGGAAATCTTTACAAATTTATAATTTTGTACGGACTTTGCATCATTCCCTTTCCAAAAGGGGTATAAATTCCAAAGCAATCGTAACGATGATGACTGATTGGATCATATTCGTAATTGCCATCGGGGCGGTGGCGTTGTTCGTACTCGGATTGTCGCTCACACAGATATTCAAGGGGCACCCGATCGACTCCGAGATCGGCACGAACCGTCACATGCGGCAACGCGGCATCCGGTGCACAGCGGGCGAATTTATGCGCGAAGAAGGCAAGCGATCCGAGGGTACAAATCCCACCGAAACCGGTTGCGCGGTCTGTAATCCGGAAACGAACGGAACGGCCGACTGCTGTACGTGTATGTCGCCATGCGATGCGGCATCCACGAAGCGCTAGTCCTCCGGCTCGTTCCTGTGCGGAGAAATGCTCCCGGCCCTGCAACCCTTCTGCGGATAAATACGGGATGCGGATATTTTCTGGACCTTCAGTTCATCATTCGTATATCCATCTACCTATATCCTATCCGATAATCCTTCAACCCGTTCGTATTAATTAACTGTCAGTACACCGCACCTTGGTTCCGATCCTGTCGCGGAATCCACAAATAATAAAACCGGGGCCGCATTTTACAATGCGGCCCCGGTCGTTTGCTATCTCAGCGGACTATTGTTTCGGAAGCACCGGCTCCCCTTTTTCATCCGCAAAATTCATCGCAGCATAACGCTTGTAGGTATTGTAGCGCCATTGGGCGTTCTCTTCCGCAGCGGCAAACAACTCATCGGCCTCGGCCGGGAAAAGTTTGGTCAGCGACGAATAGCGCACCTCCTTGAGGATAAACTCGCGGAATTTACTCCAATCCGGCTCTTTCGAGTCGAGCGAGAACGGATTCTTGCCCTGCTCTTCGAGCATCGGGTTGTAACGCCACAGCTGCCAGTAACCGCAGGCTACAGCTTCTTTGCCGACGGTCTGCGTGCGGGTCATACCGCCCTTGATGCCGTGGTTGATACACGGTGCGTAAGCGATGATCAGCGACGGACCGGGATAAGCCTCGGCCTCCTTGATCGCCTGGAAATACTGGTTCTGGTTGGCTCCGATCGAAACCTGCGCCACATAAATGTAACCGTAGGTCATCGCAATGGCTCCCATATCCTTTTTGCGGATACGCTTGCCCGAAGAGGCGAATTTCGCGATGGCGCCCACCGGGGTGGCCTTCGACGACTGTCCGCCCGTATTCGAATAAACCTCGGTGTCGAGGATCAGGATGTTGACGTCGGCACCCGAAGCGAGCACATGGTCCACGCCGCCGAATCCGATATCGTAACCCCAACCGTCGCCGCCGATGATCCACTGCGATTTTTTCACGAAATACTGTTTCCACTCGAGGATCTCCTTGCAGGTATCGCAGCCGCAGGCCTCCATCATCGGAATGAGTTTCTCGCTGGCTGCGGCACTCAGCGCGCTGCTGTCTTTGCCGTCAATCCACTCCTGCATCGCAGCCTTCAGCTCAGCCGAGCAGCAACTGCAGTTGGCGATGGCGTCCTGCATCTTCAGGGCCACGCGCTCGCGCAGTTTCTCCACACCAAGGTGCATACCCAGGCCGAACTCGGCATTGTCCTCAAACAGCGAATTGGCCCATGCCGGACCCTGACCCTTGCTGTTGGTCGTGTAAGGGGTCGAAGGTGCCGAACCGCCGTAGATCGACGAACAACCCGTAGCGTTAGCAACCATCATCCGGTCTCCGAACATCTGCGTGATCAGTTTGATGTAAGGCGTCTCGCCGCAACCGGCACAAGCACCCGAGAACTCGAAGAGCGGCTGTGCGAACTGGCTGTTTTTCACAGTCTTGGTCTTGTCGACCACGGTATCCTTGTAACCCACGTGTTTGGTCAGGTAATCCCAGTATTTCTCCTGGTCGAGCTGCGATTCGAGCGGCTTCATCACCAGAGCCTTGGTCGGAGCCGGACAGACATCGGCGCAGTTGCTGCAGCCGGTGCAGTCCAGCGGGCTGATCTGGATCCGGAACTTGTAAGCCTTCGTCGCACCGACACCCTGCAGGGTCGTCATGCCCTCGGGAGCGGCGGCAACCTCTTCGTCGGTCAGCAGGAACGGACGGATCACAGCGTGCGGGCAGACATAGGCGCACTGATTACACTGGATACAGTTCTCGCTCAACCACTGCGGAACGTTCACAGCGATACCACGCTTCTCGTAAGCAGCGGTCCCGGCATCCCACGTACCGTCTTCGCGGCCGAGGAATGCGCTCACCGGCAGATCGTCGCCCTTAAGGGCGTTGATCGGACGAACGACTTTCGAAATGAATTCGGGAACATCGTCGGCAGTGGCACCGTTCTCCTTGACCGTAATGTCGGCCCATTCTGCAGGAACTTCCACCTTGTGTACTTCTGCACCGCCCTTATCGACAGCGGCGTAGTTCATGCTTACGATCTCCTCGCCTTTTTTGCCGTAAGTCTTGTAGATCGCTTTCTTCATCTCCTCGACGGCTTTGTCGAACGGAATCACGTTCGCGATCTTGAAGAAGGCACTCTGCATAATCGTGTTCGTGCGGCTGCCCAGTCCGAGATCCATCGCGATCTTCGTCGCGTTGATGATGTAGAAGTTGATCTGGTTCTCGGCCAGGTATTTCTTCATGTGGTCGGGCAGCGTCTCCTTGGTCGTCTCGGCATCGTGGATGCTGTTGAGCAGGAACGAACCGCCTTTTTTCAGTCCTTTGAGCACATCGTATTTATCGACGTACGAAGGTACGTGGCAGGCTACGAAGTCGGGGGTAGTGACCAGGTAAGGCGACGTGATCGGTTTGTCGCCGAAGCGCAGGTGCGATGAAGTGTAACCGCCTGATTTCTTTGAGTCGTAAGAGAAGTAGGCCTGGCAATATTTATCGGTCGAACCGCCGATAATTTTGATCGAGTTTTTGTTTGCGCCCACCGTACCGTCAGCACCCAATCCGAAGAACAGCGCCTCGAACGTACCCGGTTTGGCCAGACTGATCTCCTCGCCCACAGGCAGCGACTTGAAAGTCACATCATCGACGATGCCGACCGTGAACTGATTTTTCGGTTCATTGGCTTTCAAGTTGTTGAACACGGCAAGCATTTGCGCCGGAGTGGTGTCTTTCGACGAGAGGCCGTAGCGACCGCCGATAATCATCGGGGCGCCGGGCTGACCGTAGAAAATATCTTTCACGTCGAGGTACAGCGGATCGCCGTTCGCGCCCGGTTCCTTCGTGCGGTCGAGCACGCAGATACGTTTCACGCTTTTCGGCAGCACGTTCAGCAGGTATTTAGCCGAGAAGGGACGGTACAGGTGTACGGTGATAACGCCCACTTTCTCGCCTTTGGCACGCAGGTAATCGACCGTCTCCTTGATCGTCTCGGTCACCGAACCCATCGCGATGATGATATTCTCGGCATCGGGATCGCCATAGTAAACGAACGGCTTGTACTCGCGGCCGGTAATTTTGCTGATCTGGACCATCGCCTCGGCGGTCATGTCGGGAATCGCATCGTAGAAACGGTTGGCGGCCTCACGCGACTGGAAATAGATGTCGGGATTCTGGGCGGTACCGCGCGTAACGGGGTGCTCGGGATTCAGCGCACGCTGGCGGAACTCGGCGAGTGCCTTTTGGTCGAGCAATCCTTTGAGTGCCTCGTCGTCGATCAGCTCGATCTTCTGGATCTCGTGCGACGTACGGAAACCGTCGAAGAAATGCATGAACGGCACGCGGGATTTGATCGACAGGATATGGGCCAGTCCGGCCAGGTCCATCACCTCCTGCACGCTGCTGGTAGCCAGCATCGCAAAGCCCGTCTGGCGGGTTGCCATAACGTCCTGATGGTCGCCGAAGATCGAAAGGCTCTGCGCAGCCAGGGCGCGGGCCGAAACATGGAACACGCCCGGGAGCAGTTCACCGGCGATTTTGTACATGTTGGGGATCATCAGCAGCAATCCCTGCGAAGCGGTGAACGTCGAAGTCAGCGCGCCGCTCTGCAGCGAACCGTGCACTGCACCGGCTGCGCCCGCCTCGGACTGCATCTCGACCACTTTGACCGTTTCGCCGAAGATGTTCTTACGGCCTTGTGCAGCCCATTCGTCCACCAATTCGGCCATCGTCGACGACGGCGTGATGGGGTAAATAGCAGCCACCTCGCTGAACATATACGCGATGTGTGCCGCTGCATAGTTACCGTCACAAGTAATAAATTTTTTCTGTGCCATCTTACAATAAACTATTATGTCAATATGTGTTTTGTCGGCGTTAAAAAACAGATTACGGAAAGCATAATCCGTGCAAATATACTTCTATTATTTTAAACCGTCTCAAAATAAACGGCATTAATTTTACCCGGAAAACCCATTTTAGAAGCTATCGTATCCATTTTACCGCTATTTTTGTAACCGGAAGCGCCGGGCCTCCGGCCAGAAACCCGCGCGATCCGTAAAACGAAAAATACCCAAATGCGATACCTCGGACGGCTGCTTGTATATTTGGCGATCTTCTTCTTCACGCTCTCGGTGAGTTCTGTGCTCATCGCCAGGGTGATACCCGTCACTGTGACTCCGCTCAAGGTGCTCCGCCTGGTAGAAAACTTCCCGGACAAGGGGCTCTCCGTGCAATCGAACTGGGTGCCGCTGCACCGCATCAACCTCTCGATGGTACGGGCAGTGATCGCCACCGAAGACAACAATTTCCTCACCCACCGCGGTTTCGACTGGGACGCCATCAACAAGGCGCTCGACGAGAACCGCGAAGGGGGCCGCATCCGCGGAGGCAGCACCATATCGCAACAAACCGCAAAGAACGTTTTTTGCCTCCCGTCGCGTACCTGGACGCGCAAAGCAGTCGAAGCCTATTATACCTTCCTGATCGAGACTTTCTGGGACAAGCGGCGTATCATGGAAGTCTACCTCAATGTGATCGAAACGGGTGAGAACATGTACGGCGTCGAAGCTCCCGCACGGCAGGTCTACGGCAAAACGGCCGAGCACCTCAACCGCCACGAGGCATCGATGATCGCCTCGGTGCTGCCCAATCCGATCCGGATGAAAATCGCCGCACCTTCGTCTTATGTCGTACGCCGTGCGGCACAGGTGCGCTCGCTGATGAGCAAGCTTCCCCCGGTCGATTTCGACGATCCCCAACCGGTTGTCCCGGCTCGAGACCGCCGCAAATAATCCCTCCCCGATCCGTTTAAAAACGTCCGGCAACAGACAAATAGTACGCTCGCCGGAAAGATACCCGCCATAGGGCTGTACGGCAACACAAAAAAGCCGCTCCCTTTGGGGAGCGGCTCCGGTATAGATTTTATGAAAGGTAATTATTTGATGCGCTCGTAATATTCACGCGTGCGGGTATCGACGCGGATTTTCTCGCCGGTCTGGATGAACAGCGGAACCTTGATCGTAGCACCGGTCTCGACCGTAGCGGGTTTCAGCGAGTTGGTCGAAGCGGTATCGCCTTTGACACCCGGTTCGGTATAAGTCACCTCCATGTCGATGATCGGCGGCAACTCTGCAGAGAGTACGGTCTCTTTTTCGGTGTGGAACATCACTTCCACTACCTGGCCCTCTTTCATCAGGTCGGAGTTATCAATCAGGTCGCGGTTGATTATAATCTGCTCGAACGTCTCGGTGTGCATGAAATTGCAACCCATATCGTCTTCGTACAGGTATTGGTAAGGACGGCGTTCTACGCGAACCGGTTCGATGGCAACCCCTGCCGTGAAGGTATTGTCAATCGTACGGCCGTTTTCCAGGTTCTTGAGTTTCGTACGGACGAATGCAGGCCCCTTGCCCGGTTTTACATGCTGGAAATCAACGATCTGCATGGTCTTACCGTTGAATTCGATGCACATTCCGATTTTAATATCTGCTGTTGTTGCCATCTGTGTAATTTTTTTGTGAGTGCAAAAATAGCGTTTTTTTCGCAAAATAACAAACCAGGACCGCCCGGCAGCCATCCGCACAGGGAATCCCTTCATCAGAAAATCCTACAGTCCCCAGATAAAAATTGCCTCCGGAACAGGTGTTTCACGCTTTGAAACCAATTTGATATTGATCGGGAAATCGGTCGCATTTTCCCGATCCTTTTCAGATCAATAGAATAGGCCGCTTCCGTTGAACAACATAAAGCCGAAATTAAAGGTAAGGAACCAGTTGTGGCTCGTCGTCGCATCATATTTCGACAGGGTCAGGCTGATCGGGCCGATATGCGTCTGGTACACCAGCGATGAATTGAAAATGTAGCGTAACCGCTTGCGCACGTCGGCCGTACTTTTGTTCGCATCTTCCGGCAAAAACGCATAAACGCTGTTTTTCAAATAGAACCTCGGTCCGAATTCGAACGTCGGGATGATTCCGCCGCCGATAAACGACTTGCTGCGGAAATCCTTCAGGTAAACCAGCCGGCTGTGCGGCGTCGGCTGGAAGGCGGGCGAAGAGATGTTCGTCGCATATTCGTTCGAGAACGACGGATGGGTCGTAATCACCCCGTCGACCAGGTAGCCGAGTGAAAACCACTTCGCAATGCGGAAGTACTGCTCGCGTGTAAACCGGGCCCCGAACCAGTAGCGGTTCTCCTCGACGCGATCCGCCGTAGGTGCAAACGTGCCGGGGGTATAGTATTCCAATCCGCTGACATAGATCGCCGAGATCGACTGCCTGAGTCCGCGTGTGGGATACATCAGGTAATTGAGATTGTTGCGGGCCAGTTCGAGTTTGACGCCCAGGAACGGAAACCGGCTCTGGTCCATCACATCGTCGTCCGAATGACCGGTGCTCTGGAAATAGCGGAAATTTTCCCGGCCAATGTTGAAACGCATCGAGAAAGCCTGGAAACGGTCGGTCGGCATGCTCAGCCCGGCGGTCAGGTGCAGGTCGCCCTGCTTGGCGAAACTCAGGTCGTTATGCTTGGAGAGCATCCCGAAGTCGCTCTTGAAAAAGTTGTAGTAGTTGTAATAAAATCCGTAATCGACCGCAAAGGGAATTTTCCAGAAAAAGTCGTTCCGTCCCCCGACGAAGACCGAAGAGTAAAGCGCGCTGAAATAACCGTCGAAATTGTAGGTATGCATGTTGCGTCCGAGCCGCCGGTACTCTACTCCCACATAAGCCTGGTTCATCGACGTGGAAGAGATATTACCGCCGAACATCAACTTGAGGCTCGGTTTGGTGCGCAGGTGCAGATCCAACTGAAACGATTTGGTCGTGTCGTTGTAAGCGACGTCAGGGAAATCGCCCTCAATTTCGCCTTCGGATAGCATTTTGAAATATTCGGAACGGAACTGGTCGAAATCGAACAACTTCTGCTCTTCGAGTTTTTTGTCGAGCTGCAAAATCCGCTTCATGTACTGCGTCTGCTTCTTGCCCATCCCGCTGATTTCGTACTTGTCGAACACCAGTTTCGGCAACGACATGCGGTAAGCCGCCCGGCGCAGGTCCAATTCTGTAGTGTCGGCCCGGCGCACGACACGCTCGAGAATCTGCGGCATTTTAGCCATCGCGTCCTGATAGCCCCGGTCGATCACATAAGCCGCTTTACTGAAATCGAGCGTCGTCACATCGTCGAACGTATGGTCTATCAGAATGTCTTCGTCCGAAGGAAGGTCATAATCGGTATGCATCATCGTCAGCGCGAGGATCTGCTCCATCGGGTTGTCTTCCTTGGGTTTGGAGTTGCCTTCGACACATTTGCTGCCGATGAGGATATCCGGCTTGAAATCCTCCTGCAACACCTGCCACGGGAAGTTGTTGTAGATGCCGCCGTCGTAAAGTAGCGTGGAATCCTGTTTGATCGGGCGGAATACGAGCGGAATGGTCATCGACGCGCGGATCGCTTTGCCGAGATCCCCCCCGCGGTAAACCACCTCTTTGCGTGCGGCCGCGTCGGTAGCGATGCAGCGGAACGGAACGAAAAGCTTGTCGAAGTCACCGCCGCACTGGGCCGAGGGTCCCGAGAAAAATTCGACGAAAGCCAGATCGAGTGTGTTCGACTGAATCAAGCTCGTCGGGAGCTGCAATTTCGCTATCCGCTGGGGATTGCGGAAATCGATCCGCAGCGTAATCATCGCGGCATTGGGCCGGCGCTGTTTGAAATAATAGATATATTTGTCCTCGATCTTGCCGGACATCCAGTATTTGATCTGGTTCGATTCGAAAATTTCCGCCATCTGCTCCGGAGTATAACCGATAGCATACAGGCCCGCGATAATCGCACCCATCGAGGTACCCGACACGTAATCGATCGGAATGCCGTTCTCTTCCAAAGCTTTGATCACGCCGATGTGGTAAAGCCCTTTGGCGCCCCCGCCGCTCAGCACGAGTCCCACGCGCTGGGCCGATGCCAGCGTGGCCGAGAGCAGCAGGATCAGCGTAATTATGCCTCTGAGGTGGGTCATCTTCAAAATAAATTCTTAACTTTGTCTGTTAAATAACCCCGAACGGTTAAGGTTTACGATCCGTATCGCACCGGCCTGAAGGGTGTCCGTCTATTGAAAACGTTCAAAGATCGGAATTCTTTTACTATAACGTGTAAATATAGCGAAAAAACAGCCAACAATAAAGATGATTGAGAAAATAAACGACCTGCTCAAACGGGTTGAAGAGTTCAAACCGCAGGCTGCGGCGGAGATCGAAGAGTTCCGCGTGCGGCTGCTCGGCCGTAAGGGTCAGCTCAACGACATCCTGGACGAATTCAAAACCGTGGCCCCCGAAATGAAACGGGAACTGGGTCAGAAAATCAATACGCTGAAGACCCGTGCGATCGAAAAGATCAATGCCCTGAAAACCGAACTCGAAAACAGCGAGAACAACACCGCCGACAGCGGTGCATGGATCGACATGAGCCGCCCGGGCAGCAACGATCCTATCGGCAGCCGCCATCCGATCTCATTGGTCAAAAACGAGATCGTCAGCATTTTTGCGCGCCTGGGCTACACGGTAGCCGAAGGCCCTGAAATCGAGGACGACTGGCATGTTTTCTCGGCCCTGAACTTTCCGCCCGAACATCCGGCCCGCGACATGCAGGATACCTTCTTCATCGAAAAGAACCCCGATATCCTGCTGCGCACGCACACCAGTTCGATTCAGGTCCGCACGATGGAGCACCAGAAACCGCCCATTCGCGTGATTTGCCCGGGCCGCGTGTTCCGCAACGAGGCTATCTCGTACCGCGCGCACTGCATTTTCCATCAGGTCGAAGGACTCTACGTCGACGAAAATGTCTCGTTCGCAGACATGAAGCAGAGCATCCTCTACTTTGCCAAAGAGATGTTCGGCGAGAAGAGCCGGATCCGTATGCGCCCCTCCTATTTCCCGTTCACCGAACCGTCGGCCGAAGTAGACGTCTCCTGCAACCTCTGCGGGGGCAAGGGATGCAACGTCTGCAAGCACACCGGATGGCTCGAAATCATGGGCTGTGGAATGGTAGACCCCAATGTACTCGAGGCATCGGGTATCGATCCGGAAAAATATTCCGGCTTCGCATTCGGCATGGGAGTTGAACGGATCGCGATGCTGAAATTCGGAGTAAAAGACCTGCGCCTCTATTTTGAAAACGACGTCAGGTTCCTGCGCCAGTTCGATTCGGTGATCTAATCCCCCACCGATCCAAGCCTATGAAGGGAAGCAACTTGTTCTATATCGCCGTTACGGCCACCGTTCTCCTCTCCTGCTCCGTCGTTTCGCACGGAGGGTCGCGGGGGGCTGCGGCAGATCCGGCCGTGCGTGCCGCCAAATACTATCCGACACCGGAACGGGCCACTTTCCTCTATACGGAAGGACTCAAAAACAGCCTGATGCACGGTGATCCCCGTCGCAGTGCCGCACTGTTCGGCGAGGTGCTCAAACTGGATTCGCTGCACGCACCGACCTATTACGAGTTGGCCAACCTGTTTGCCCAAACACCCCAACAGGCAATTCCTTACAGCCGCAACGCTTTGCGGCTCGATTCGGCGAATACGTGGTATCTCACCCAACTCGGACAGCTCTATCTGGGAACGAAAGCTTACGATTCAGCGCTGCGGGTTTACAACAAACTGCTGAAACTCGCACCAGGCAATCCCGATAACTACGTACGCCTCGCAGCTTTGTACGAACAGCAGGGACAGCCTTTTTCGGCCATCTCGGTACTCGACACGGCCGAAACCCGTTTCGGGATCATCGAAGGAGTGTCAGGCTACAAACGGCAGTTGTTGATCAATGTAAAACTGTACGATAAAGCGCTCCGGGAAGCCAAGGAACTGACGGCAAACTTCCCGTACGATGCCTCGAATTTCGTCGCACTGGCCGAAACCTATGCGGCGATAGGACGCGACTCGCTGGCGCTGGACGCCTACAAGCAGGCCCGGACGCTCAGCCCCAACAATACACAGGTATTGGTCTCGCTGAACGAATTTTACAAACGCCGGGGCGACGACGTGAATTTCCTCTCGACAGCCCGCCAGCTATTCGAAGCCAACGACATTCCGCTCGAGACGAAGATAGATTTCTTCAAAGAGATCACCTCTTCGAAAGATTTCTACCGCGCCAATTTTTTCCAGATCAACAACCTGATCTCGGATCTGGCAATCAAAAACCCGAACGATTTTCGCATCACGCAACTGTACGGCAACCACCTGATTTCATCGGGCAATCTCGAAGGTGCGCTGCAACTCTACAAATCCCATGTCACCGACTCGGCACCGCAACGGGAGGTATTTACCGAGATTCTCGACATGGAGTCATACCTCAAACATCCTGATTCGGTAGCCAAATACACCGCACTGGCGCTCGAAAAATTTCCGTCCGATCCCGAATTTTACCTGCGCAAAGGATTCGGCATGTTCTACTTCATGGAAGATTATGCCGGTGCGGAAAAGGAGTTTCTCAAGGCATTGAAACTGACCCGTACCGATTCGCTGCGAAGTGTGATTTACGGAACATTGGGCGACAACAGGCAGAAAATGGAAGACGGTCCGGGCGCTTACGGCTATTACCGCAAGGGGCTGAAGTACGATCCGGACAATTCTATGATTCTCAACAATTACAGCTATTACCTGAGCGAAAAAGACGAAAAACTGTCGCTGGCCGATAAAATGTCTGAAAAAGCCTGTGAACTGTCGCCAAACAACCCGACCTACCTCGACACGCGGGCCTGGGTGCTTTTTAAGCTGGGGCGGTACGAAGAGGCCAAAACGCTCATGCAGCAGGCCCTTGCTCTGGACCAAAGCGGCAGCGACGAATTGTTCCTGCATTACGGGGACATCCTCTATGCGCTGAAAGATAACTTCATGGCCGTTTTTTACTGGGAAAAGGCCCGGGAGAAGGGATACGATTCAGAAGAGATAGACAAACGACTTAAACAGGTAGAGACAAAATGAACCGACCCCGTTTGCTGTTAATTCTCGCAGCGCTCTTTTGCGCACTGAACCTCGCGGCGCAAAACCAAAGTCTCGATGCGCTGCGTGACGAAATCCGCAGGGCCGAAGAGGAGATTCGCGCCACAAACGAACTGCTGGCCAAAACAAAAAAAGATAAGCAGGTAACCCAAAACCAACTCAAACTGATCCAGAATCGTATTCGCAACCGTAAGCAGATCATCGCGAACCTCGAAAAACAAACCCAGGTGATCAACGGCGATATCGGCACCAAAAACGACACCGTTCACGCGATGCAGAACGAATTGACCCAATTGCGGAAAGAGTACGCGGATATGGTTTATGCTGCCTACAAGAACTACAAACTGAACAATTTTCTCGTCTTTCTGTTCGCTTCGAAGGATTTCAACGACGCCACGCGACGTATCTCCTACATGCGCCGCTACAACCGCATGCGCCAGCAGAAAGCCGAACAGATTAAATCCGTAGCCGATTCGCTTCACGTACAGATCGGAGAGCTCGAAAACAGGAAAGCGGAACTGACCAAAGTCCGCGACACGCGTACACAAGAGGTCTCCTCGTTAGGCAAAGATGAAAAGCAGTACCAATCATCCCTGTCCGAAATCAATACGAAATCGGGTAAACTGTCGTCGGAAATCCGCAAAAAACAGAGCCAGATCAACAAACTGCAACAGCGTATTCAGGCGATTATAGCCGAAGAGGCGCGTAAAAACCGCGCGACTCCGAAATCGGCCGCGCAGGAGGAATACATCGCGAACCTGTCGGGACGGTTCGACCAAAACAAAGGCCTGCTGCCCTATCCCGTCCGCGGAGGCGTGATCGTAGACCGCTACGGCGTCCATCCGCACGCCACACAGAAAGGTTTGATGGTAAACAACAAGGGCGTCAATATCGCTTCGGGAAGCGGCGCGGAAGTACGTGCGGTATTCGAGGGCGATATCACCCAGATTGTCTTCGTGCAGGGACTCAACAATACCGTCATAATCCGCCACGGTAACTACCTGACCACTTACTCGAACCTGGCCAGCGTAAATGTGAAAACGGGGGATAAAGTGACCTTGAACCAAGTGATCGGGCGCCTCTCGAACAGTGACGACAGCGATGACTGCGTGCTGCATTTCGAGATCTGGAAGGAAACAGAAAACCTGAACCCGGAACAATGGCTCAGAAGGTAACCGGCTGATTACAAAAAAATAACAACAAGACAGATATTATACATTAATAAAGTATAATATTATAGCTTATTAAAAACTAATAAAAATTACGCCGGAATGGCCGTACAATACCAGACGCAGGATTGCTCTTTCCGCTTCAGTGGACGCAGAAAAACGACCGACTGGATACGCCGCACAGCGAAGGCGGAGGGCCATCGCACCGGAGATATTACAGTAGTCTTCTGCTCGGACACGGCACTGTTGGAAATCAACCGGCGATACTTGTCGCACGATTATTATACTGACATCATCACGTTCGATTACACGGATACGGAAAAAAAGATTATTTCGGGCGACCTGATGATCAGCATCGATACCGTGCGTGCCAATGCGCAGACATTCGGCGTACCGTTCGAAAACGAGCTCGCACGCGTAATCATCCACGGAGTACTGCACCTGTTGGGGTATGGAGACAAAACGCCTGAAGAAGAGGCGCACATGCATGCGCTCGAGGATAAATACCTGGCGATCCGGGAAGCGCACGACGAAGGCGAGTAAAATTGAAAGCAAGAAAAACAGTAACTGATATAGAAAGAAAAAAGGGCAGGCCGAGAGTGGCAACACAAGGAAGTCTCGGCCGGATTTTGTTTAAGCAAAAATATCCGTCCGTTTCAGGGCAATACAGCTTAAATAGCAAATAAACAACAACATGTTATTCGAATACGATATCATTGTAGTGGGAGGAGGGCATGCCGGATGTGAAGCGGCGGCAGCGGCGGCAACCATGGGTTGCCAAACGCTGTTGGTGACGATGGACATGACCAAATTCGCACAGATGTCGTGTAATCCGGCCGTAGGCGGAGTCGCAAAGGGACAGATCGTCCGTGAAATAGATGCCTTGGGCGGCCGCATGGGAATCATTACCGACCGTTCCACGATCCAATTCCGCATGTTGAACCGCTCGAAAGGCCCCGCCATGTGGAGTCCGCGCGCGCAGTGCGACAAGATGCGCTTCAGCGAATTGTGGCGCGAAACGCTCGAAAATATACCGAACCTTTACCTTTGGCAGGACAGCGTAAATGAACTGTTAGTCGCCAATGGGCACGCTCGTGGCATTAAGACCCATATGGGGGTCGAATTTAACGCAAAAGCCGTTATCCTTACCGCAGGAACCTTCTTGGGCGGCTTGATGCATATCGGCCGCTCGCAGGCCGAAGGAGGGCGCGCCGGTGATGCGGCGTCACACGGTCTAAGCGAACAACTGGCCGCACTCGGATTCGAAGTCGGCCGCATGAAAACCGGTACGCCGGCTCGCCTGGACGCACGTACGATAGATTTCTCACAGCTCAACGAACAACCGGGCGACGAAAACCCGGGCAAATTCTCATACAGCCCTGAAACAAAAGCTGTTGACAAGCAAAAACCCTGTTTTCTCGTGTACACGTCTCAAGAAGTGCACGATTTGCTGCGGAGCGGTTTTGCCGACTCACCACTCTTCAATGGAACGATCAAAGGAATCGGTCCACGATATTGCCCGAGCATCGAAGATAAACTCCGCACCTTTTCGGAAAAAAACGAGCACCAATTATTCCTCGAACCGGAAGGCGAACATACGAACGAATATTACCTGAACGGTTTTTCATCTTCACTTCCCTGGCAAGTACAAGTCGCCGCATTGCAAAAGATCAAAGGGCTGGAACATGTACACATCTACCGGCCTGGTTATGCCATTGAGTATGACTATTTTCCACCGACACAACTCTATCACTCGCTCGAAACAAAACTGATTTCAGGGCTCTATTTTGCAGGACAGGTAAACGGCACAACCGGATATGAAGAAGCTGGAGCACAGGGACTTATAGCAGGAATCAATGCCGTATTGAAACTGCGTGACGAAGAACCGCTCGTGCTCCGCCGTGACGAATCATATATCGGCGTGTTGATCGACGATTTAGTAACCAAAGGCGTGGACGAACCCTATCGTATGTTCACGAGCCGGGCCGAATACAGAATTTTACTCCGGCAAGACAATGCCGACGTGAGACTGACTCCGATCGGACACAAAATCGGCCTTGTAAGCGAAAAAAGGTACCGGGCGATGGAGCAAAAAAAATCGTCCGTAGAATCGCTTATTTCCTTCCTTCGCCGGGAGAGTGTCACGCCAGCCGATTTATCGGAGTATTTTAAAACGATCGATTCCACCCCCCTGACACAAGGCCGGAAGCTCTACGATATCCTCTTACGCAATAAAGTTACCCTAAATGGGCTGGCCGATCATCTGCCGGGGTTACAGGAGTACTTGACACAAAACCAGTGCACCGAGGAGATTGTCGAAGAAGCGGAGATCCGAATCAAGTATCATGGATACATCGAACGGGAACGGCACATCGCAGACAAGATGGTTCGACTGGAAAATATTTCGATCCGGCCAGATTTCGATTTTAATTCATTGAAGGCGCTCTCAATCGAAGCACGGCAGAAACTGACCCGAATTAAACCGTCGACCATCGGACAGGCATCCCGAATACCGGGGGTTTCCCCTGCCGACATCAATGTCCTATTGGTCTATTTCGGAAGGTAGAATTTAATTGCACAAACAAGACAAAAGTGAAAATCAGTTAATGTTCCACGTGGAACATTAACTTACAAAACAAACCTAACAACTAATATTGTTCCACGTGGAACACCTAAGTCATGGATAACAATATCTTTGATCTCTCATCGAACAACGCAGAAAAAATTTACATAAAAGGAAAATTGCATCCTATTCGTGTCGGGATGCGGCAAGTGACGCTCCAAAACGGGACTAAAGTTATCCTTTATGATACAACAGGTGTCTATACGGATAACGGATATAAAATAGATACAGGGAAAGGATTACCGAAAGTCCGTGAAGCATGGATCAAAGACCGGCTGGAAAAAGACGGCGAACTTCATACGCAATTATGGTATGCCAAACACGGAATTATTACTCCCGAAATGGAGTACGTCGCGATTCGGGAAAGTCAGGGTTGTCTGGAAAAAGACGCAATTACTCCCGAAATGGTTCGGGATGAAATTGTCGCCGGACGTGCCATCCTGCCCTCAAACTATCGTCACCCCGAAGCGGAACCGATGATCATCGGCAATAAATTTTTGGTTAAAATCAATGCCAATATCGGAAACTCGGCCTTGGGTTCATCGATCGATGAAGAGGTGGAAAAAGCGCTTTGGGCCGTCAAATGGGGAGCCGACACCGTAATGGATCTTTCGACCGGGAAAGACATACACCAAACCCGCGAAGCGATCCTGCGTAACACTCCAGTCCCGCTGGGTACCGTACCTATGTACCAGGCTCTCGAAAAAGTGAAAGGCAAAATAGAAGACCTCAATTGGGATGTATACAAACAAACCCTGATCGAGCAAGCCGAACAAGGAGTAGATTATTTCACTATCCATGCAGGCATTTTAAGAGAACATATACCGGCAGCACTGAAGCGTGTGACCGGTATCGTATCCCGCGGTGGATCGATCATGGCCAAATGGATGAGCCACAACAATCAGGAAAACTTCCTGTATACGCATTTCGAAGAGATTTGCGAATTACTGAAAAAGTACGACATCGCTTTCTCTCTGGGAGACGGACTTCGTCCGGGTAGTATCGCCGATGCCAACGATGAAGCCCAGTTCGGTGAATTGAAAGTACTGGGAGAACTGGCCCGTATTTCACGCAAACACGATGTTCAGGTCATTATTGAAGGTCCCGGACACGTACCGATGCACCTCATACGCGAGAATATGGAGAAACAGATAGAATGGTGCGACGAAGCCCCGTTCTACACATTAGGACCGCTTGTAAGCGATATCGGAGCCGGATATGACCACATAACTTCGGCCATAGGCGGCGCAATGATCGGTTGGATGGGGACATCGATGCTTTGTTACGTAACAACCAAAGAGCATCTTGCATTGCCGAATCGCGACGATGTACGGGAAGGAGTAGTAACTTTCAAGCTTGCCGCCCATGCTGCGGATATCGCCAAAGGACATCCGGGGGCAGCGGAACGCGACCTGCAAATGAGTAAAGCGCGCTTCGACATGCGTTGGAACGATCAGTTCAATTTATCGCTCGATCCGGAGCGGGCACGCAAAATGCACTTTGAAATGATCGGATCGGGTGCCGATCATTGTTCGATGTGCGGGCCGCATTTTTGTGCCATGAAAATTACGAAATCGATCTAATTTTATACCGATTCAATTCATTCTTTACGAAAACGACTTTCCTTACAAAAAATTTTGAGCAAAAAAATTTATTATACTCAGAAAGTCGAATTCGGAACTTCGATTAACAGAGAAAATTCCAAACAAATAAATCTCTGAAAAGCAAATTATTGAAATCAAAAAGCCGAAACTTTAAAAGTTTCGGCTTTTTACTATTTAAAATAAACGATTTATTTCGTCAATTCAAACGTCATTTGTGCAAGCGCCCGGTATGGTATCCCGTTTCGCATTGCAGGTTGCCAACCTCGAACGGCCTTGTCATAAATTTGGTCGATAATCACCTTCGAATACTGCCGCAACGTATCGCTCAACGGTACAATCCGATGGATCATACCGTTTTCGTCAATATCCGCCTCGATCACAAAAACCGTGGCACTATCTTTCTTTAATAAAGAACGGTCTTCAATCGTCCGATTGATATCGGCCAGTAAAATTTCAGGTAATTTCACCAACGAATTACCTTTGAAAGAGGGCGGAGTGTATTTGAAATTCTCATTTTCTACGAAATTGCATCCAGCCCCGGAGAAAATCCGCCTGTTCCGGTCGTACACCAACCGGATAATCGGTGTCTCCTGTGTGACAAAAAAGCTGAACTTCCGTAATCCGATTACCATCCGCACTTCGGTTTTTCCGGAGTTACAGAGGGAATCGGTAATCGTAACCGGTCCGTTCATCACCCGGAAATCGTGTTTGACCTTCTCAAAATCCGCTTTGCTATAACTGCGCACCGACGTATAACCTGGTGTAGTTATATATATCTGATAATCAATATTTTGAGAAAATAATAATTGACTCAGTCCGGTAAAAAGAAGTAAAAAAAATCCGAATTTTGCGAACATTTTTACGAATTAATTGTCATTCAAACCGTTAACCAAACTTTTAAAATCAATCGCTAAAAATCTATCGTACCCAACGTAAAACGAATTGGCAGATCCGGTTATTTCGCAGCCATTTTTGACCAACTGTCTTTCAAGGTAACAGTACGGTTGAAAACGGGTTTTTCAACGGAAGAATCCTTGTCGGCACAGAAATATCCGATCCGTTCGAACTGATATTTGCTCCCGGGAGCCGTCCCGGCGAGCGAAGGCTCCACATATCCCTTCACAACGGTCAAAGAAGCCGGATTTAAGTAATCTTTAAAGGTCTTGCCTTCCTCGATATCATCGAGGCTCTCGCGTGTAAATAAACGGTCGAAAAGGCGTATTTCCGCCTCTTTGGCATGCGGTGCCGAAACCCAGTGGATGACCCCCTTCACTTTCCGGCCATCGGAAGATTGACCTCCCTTGGACATCGGATCGTAAGTACAGCGCAACTCCACGATTTCGCCCTGTTCGTTTTTAATTACCTCATTGCAACGGATCAGGTAAGCATACCGCAAACGCACTTCATTCCCGGGTGAAAGGCGGAAATATTTTTTGGGGGGAACTTCCATGAAATCGTCCCGTTCGATATAGACTTCACGCGAAAAAGGCACTTCACGATGTCCGGCCGATTCATCTTCGGGATTATTGACACAACTGATCATTTCGGTCTCTCCCTCAGGGTAATTGGTAATCACCACCTTGATCGGATTCAGCACTGCCATACGGCGTTCAGCGCGTTTGTTAAGGTCCTCGCGGACACAGAATTCCAGCAGTCCCAGGTCGATCACGTTATCGCGCTTGGCCACACCCACCTTGTCGGCAAACATCCGGATGCTCTCGGGGGTATATCCCCTGCGGCGCAGCCCGCAAATCGTCGGCATACGGGGATCGTCCCATCCCATGACGATTCCTTCCTGCACGCACTGGAGCAGCTTACGCTTGCTCATCATCGTATAGGTCAGGTTCAAACGAGCAAACTCGTATTGATGGCTTTCAAAAATACCGAGCTGCTGAATAAACCAGTCGTATAACGGGCGGTGCACATCGAATTCGAGCGTACAGATCGAATGGGTAATGCCTTCGATCGAATCGGACTGCCCGTGGGCATAGTCGTACATCGGGTAAATACACCATTTGTCGCCCGTACGGTGATGTTCCGAATGAAGAATACGATACATAATCGGATCCCGCAACAACATGTTGGGATGGGCCATATCGATCTTTGCACGGAGTACTTTCTCGCCGTCGGCAAACTCCCCGGCCCGCATGCGGGCAAACAGGTCTAAGTTTTCTTCCACGCTGCGGTTGCGCCACGGACTCTCCTTACCCGGCACCGTTACTGTGCCCCGATTCAGGCGTATCTCCTCCTGAGACTGGTCATCGACATAGGCTTTTCCCTTGCGGATCAGCTCAACAGCCCAATCATATAGTTGTTCGAAATAGTCGGAAGCATAGTGCTCTTCGGCCCATTGGAAACCGAGCCAATTGACATCTTCTTTAATCGAATCGACATACTCGACATCCTCCTTGACCGGGTTTGTATCGTCGAAGCGAAGGTTGCAAAGGCCACCGTAACGCTTGGCAAGACCGAAATTAAGGCAGATACTTTTGGCATGGCCGATATGCAGGTAGCCGTTGGGTTCAGGCGGGAAACGCGTATGAATCTGTTTTACCGCGCCGTCGGCAAGGCTCTTTTCTATAATTTCTTCCAGAAAATTAAGCGACCTCTCGTTAGAAACCGCCTCTTCGTTGACCGTACTCATAATTTCGGATTAATAGACTTCTGGCTACAAAAATAAGTTATTTTGCGGACAAACCGCTCTTTAAGATACATTTTAAAACGGTTTGCATATAAAATGAGAAGGGGACTTCGGCAATCGCTTCGCGAATACCGAAGTCCCCTTTCAATGGGCCACGTTTTTTACCTAACGTACCAACGTCAATTCATCGATCAGTCTGGTCGCCCCGGCATACTTTTCGATGACGAACAAAACATAACGGATATCGACGCTGATCGTACGCTGCAACCGGGGTTCGAACGCGATATCCCCGCTCATCGCCTCCCAGTTACCGTCGAATGCAAGGCCTACCAGCTCACCTTTGCCGTTAAGCACGGGACTGCCGGAATTACCGCCGGTAATGTCGTTATTGCTCAGGAAACCCACACGCACGGTACCTTCTTCGGCATATTGGCCGAAATCCTTGGCACGGTGCAGCTCCTTGAGTTTTTCCGGAACTGTAAATTCCATCGGATTCGACGTATCCTCCTTGGCAATCACACCGTCCAGGGTAGTATAATAATCGTAAATAACGCCGTCCGCAGGCCGGTAAGGAAGTACCTGTCCGTAAGTAAGCCGCATAGTGAAATTGGCATCGGGATAGAATTTCCTGTCCGGTTGCATTTCCAGCAGACCGGCAATGAAAAGGCGGTGCCCGCGGCGGTATTTTTTGGCTATTTCCGACAATTTTTTCGCATCCCGCCCGAACGACTGCATCACCGACTTATTGAGCCGGTAAGCCGGATCGTTTTTCAGTTTTTCAATATCCGGATCCTTTAAGAAGGCCTCAAACTGTTGCCGGGAAGCGAAAATCGAATTATCGTACAGAAAATCCACATATCGTTCCACATCTCCGGCAAACAGGCTGTCGATTCGATTCAGCTCGACCGGACGATCCTCTTTCGACAGGCTGTCGTATACGATCCGGATCATCCGTTTGGCTATCTTCCGGTCCGTAGGCGGGTTGTAATCCTTATACATGCCGGACAGTCCCTTACCCAGTGCTGCCAACACCACCGTATCCAACCGCGTGGAATCCTTTTTCAGCAGCCTGTTCCCCACTCCTGCCATTGCGATGATCTCAGTTCCCCGCAACAACGCTTCGGAAATGTACTGCCGGTAATTTTCATACGGAATCCGCTCGGCGACAGCCTCCTTAATCAGTTTCAACGCATCGCCGTACTTCGCCTGACGGACGGGATCGGCAGCCGCCCAGGCCTGAAATTGTGCTTCCAAAGCCTCTTTCTGCCCCTTCACATTCAATTTGCGCAACCCGCGGCTCTCACCGATCGAGTTCTTCCAGTAATTCGAAGAACCGGCGTATTTGTTCGCATACTGCAGGCGTACCTTCTCACTGGCCTGCATATCCTCCATCATCAGTTTCTGCCGTTCGCCGCGAATAAAGATCCGGTTCGGATTGTCCACGTTCAGCACCTGGTCGATCTCGAAAGAGGTCATGTAACGCTCGGTCGATCCGGGAAAACCCATGATCATCGTATAATCGCCCGGTTTTACCCCTTTCAGCGATATTTTCAAATGGGTCGGCGTCGCATAAGGTATATTGTCTTTGGAATACGGTGCCGGTTTACCATCCTTATCGGCATAAACCCGGAAAACCGAAAAGTCGCCCGTATGGCGCGGCCACATCCAATTGTCGGTATCTCCGCCGAATTTGCCGATCGAAGAGGGCGGGGTTCCTACCAGGCGCAGGTCGGTATACTGTTCCACAACGAACAACAGATATTGATTCCCGCCGAAAAACGATTTGACAAACGCCTCTTTAGAACTCTTTTCCGGCAATGCTTCCTTTACGATCTTATCGGACAGTTCGTCAACCTGTTTCTGCCGTTGCTGCTCGCTCATCGAATCACTCAGAAAAGGCAGAATCCTATCCGAAACATCCTCGATGCTGCGGATAAAGGTAACCGACATACCCGGACAAGGCAACTCCTCTTGGTAATCCATCGCCCAAAAACCGTTTTGCAGATAGTCGTGTTCGACGCTGCTGAGCCGCTGTATAGAACCGTAACCGCAATGGTGGTTGGTAAAGACCAATCCGTTGGGCGATACGATCTCTCCGGTGCACCCGCCGCCGAAAATCACAATCGCATCCTTCAGCGATGTACCGTTGAGGTTATAAATCTGCTCGGCCGAAAGCTTGAGCCCTTTGGCCTTCATATCCTTAATATTCAGCTTCTGCAGGTAAGGCAGCAGCCACATTCCTTCGTCAGCCCGGACTTGCACGGCTGCCAGCAGCAGACAGCAAAGGGCCATTCCCCATCTTTTCATTTATCGTTTGGTTTTAGTTTGGATTCGCGAATTCTCGCATGTGCAAAACGCTTTGTCACGCAAATATATCATAATCAGCGTTTGGCAGCAAGCATATTGCGGATGGAACGCTCGGCCCGGCGGCGGATCGACTCTTCGATGACCACCTCGGGCGTTTCGTCACGCAATGCCGCGTACATTTTGTCGAGCGTAACGAGTTTCATGTACGAACAGTCGTTGCATCCGCATGTCGAATCGGACGGGGGAGCCGGAATGAAACGTTTCGACGGATTGTCCTTGGCCATCTGGTGCAGGATACCCGGTTCGGTGACGACGATAAACGTGTCGGCATCGCTCTGCGTCGCATAGTTGAGCAGCGCAGCCGTACTGCCGACATAGTCGGCGACCAGCAACACGGGCTTTTTGCATTCCGGATGTGCCAGCACTTTGGCTTCGGGGTATTGTTTTTTCAATTCGATAATCTTCTCGAGGGAGAATTCCTCATGCACATGGCACGCACCGTCCCATACCACCATATCGCGTCCGGTAACGCTCTGGATGTAATTGCCCAGGTTGCGGTCCGGCGCAAAGACGATCTTGGCGTTCACCGGCAATGAACGCACGATCTCGACGGCGTTGCTCGACGTACAGCAGATATCAGTCAGGGCCTTTACCCCCACTGACGTATTGACATAGGAGACCACCGTATAACCGGGATACCGTTCCAGAAACTTTGCGAACGCCGATGCTTCGCACGAATCGGCCAACGAACAACCCGCCGCCGGATCGGGCAGCAGTACTTTCTTATCCGGTGAAAGTATTTTGGCCGTCTCGGCCATGAAATGAACGCCCGCAAACAGGATGATATCCGCATCTGTCTGTGCGGCCTTTTCGGAAAGCGCGAGCGAATCGCCGGTAAAATCGGCTGCTTCCTGAATTTCCGGACGTGTATAGTAGTGAGCCAGAATTACGGCGTTTTTCTCTTTGGCCAATTGCCGGAGCTGTTCGATCCGGCGAAGTTGGTCGGGTGAAAATTTTTCGGATTTCATAGGCAGCAGTGTGAACAGTTCTTTTTTATATTTTTATTTCCTTTTTAAAATTTAAAAAGAAAAGAGTAATAATAAGAGGCGTTGGCCGTGTTGATAATTCCGAGGAACTATTTTGGATGATAAAATGTAAAGTTAATAAAAACAACCCATCAACATATCATATTGCTTCGGTAAGTGTCCATGCCCCTTTTTTATCCGGTTATCGACAGTTGTCGGTAAGCGTTGCCAACATATCGACATCCGATCGGCCGCATCCCGGACCGGTGGAAAACCCGATAAGAGAGTGTTGAAAGATCACAGCAAAAAAAGTTTGCATCTCTGCTAAAAACGTCTATATCAACTCAACGATCGAACAAACAATAGCCCGGATGAGAAAACTTTCATTTTCGATACACACCGGTTTAATGTTCTGTTAACAATTTATTAAAACGATCTTCGGTGTGATAAATAGTTGGAAGCGAGTTTACTGACAGGCAGTGTGGAAAAAGTTATCGTCAGTGTCCCGTCTTTTCCAATTCCGTTACGAGGTTTTTAGCCAAACCGGTGTAAAAGGCGGCGGAGGTGCTCTCCTGCGTGGCGACCGGCGTTCCTGCATCGGCCGCTTCGCGGACGCTCTGGATAAGCGGAATTTCAGCCAGCAACGGTATGTTTTCACTGCGGGCCAACTCCTGTGCTCCTCCTTTACCGAAGATGTAGTACCGGTTTGCAGGCAGTTCTGCCGGTGTGAACCAGGCCATGTTTTCCACAATGCCCAATACGGGAATATTGATCTGCTTGGCCCGGAACATCCCGATGCCGCGCCGGACGTCGGCCAGTGCGATCTTTTGCGGCGTGCTGACGATGATCGCCCCGGAAATTTTCAGGTCCTGCATCAGCGAGAGGTGGATATCGCCCGTGCCGGGAGGCATGTCGATCAGCAGGAAATCCAGTTCTCCCCAATCGGTCTGGTGGGTCAGCTGGCGCAGTGCATTGGTCGCCATAGGGCCCCGCCAGATCAAAGCGTCTTTCGGGTTGATGAAAAACCCGATCGACATTACTTTGACCCCCATGCTGAGCGCCGGATAGATACGCGGCGTTCCCTCTTCCTCTTCATCGCCGGCGGGTTGGTAACCTTCCACGCCGAACATCGTCGGCATCGAGGGACCGTAAATATCGGCGTCGAGAATGCCCACTCTGTAGCCCATTCGCTGCAGGGCGACCGCCAGATTGGCCGTGACGGTGCTTTTCCCTACGCCTCCCTTGGCCGAACTGATCGCGATAATGTGCTTGATCCCGCCCGTCCAGCTTCCCGGTTCCGGTTTTTTGGGTTCTATTTTTTTAGGGGGTGCCTCTTTGATGAAGACCGAAATATGACCGGCATATTGCGGAAATGTTTCGGACAGGATGGTTTCGCACGCCTTTTTCAACGATGCGGCGAACGGGTCGCGGCTGCGGGAAAACGCGAGCGTGAACTGGATCTTGTCTCCGGTTACGATCAGGTTTTCAATCATACCTTGCGAGACGAGGTCCGTGCCCGTTTCGGGGTGTTGCACGCGGCGCAGGACTTCCAGAATATCGTTTTGGTCCATTGTGACGGATGTTTAATAGTTGTACGCAAAGGTAATAAACTGCTCAGGATCTCCCAAAAGTTACTATTTTTGTGCAGGTAGCCTGCGAAAGTTCCTCCAGGCCGGATTACACCGGACGTTTTGCCGGTGGCCGGTCCTCTTGCAGACCGGAAAAACCGGGCATCGGTTTTCGGAACGGGATTTGTCCTGAACTGGAAATCTTTCAAAACAGGGACCAAATGCAGTCGAACGGTACGGAGTACCTAAACAATCACAAGATGAACGCATTTTTCAAAACATTTTTCGCTTCGCTGCTTGCCGTAGTGGCCGGCGGCATTCTTTTCGCCGTGTTGGGTGTAATGGTTCTGGTCGGAATCGGCGTGAGTGCCCTCTCCGGCAATACGGCTGCGGTCTCCTCGCCCGCGGCGCATACGGTCCTGAAGATCGACCTGGCGACGCCGGTCGTGGACAACCCTTCGCAGGGAGCGCTCTCATCGCTCGATTGGGTGACGATGCGGATGAACCGCGAGCTCGGCCTGCTCGATGTGCTCGGCGCACTCGAACGGGCCGAATCCGACAAGCATATCGATGGTATTTACCTGAACCTGTCGCCGGTGATGCCGCTCGGGATGGCGACGATGGAGGAGCTGCGCGACGCATTGGTCAAATTCAAGGAGCGTTCGGGCAAGTTCGTGGTAGCTTATTCCGATTTTTATACCCAGGGTACTTATTACCTCAGTTCAGTGGCCGACCGTCTTTACCTCAATCCCCAGGGAACTTTGCTGTGGAAGGGGCTTTCGTCGAACGTGATGTTTTATAAAGGGTTGCTCGACAAGCTCGGTGTCCGGCCCGAAGTGATCCGGCACGGTGCCTATAAAGCCGCCGTGGAACCGTTTATTATGGACCGGATGAGTCCCGAGAACCGTCGGCAAACCGAAGAATTGATCGGCACGATCTGGTCGCACGTCGTGGGGGGAATCGCTCGTGCGCGGTCGCTCGACTCGGCGGCACTGCAACAGTATGCCTCGACCCTTGCCATCGGCGATGCTGCGCTTGCAGTGGAGAAAAAAATGGTCGATTCACTCGCTTACAGCGCTGATATGGAGGCGATGCTGGCCGGGATGACAGGGCAGCAGGAGACCCGGTTCATTTCGTTGGAAGATTATGTGATGCAGGGTCAGGTCGGCAGCAGCGGCGGTAAAGGATCCGGCAACCGGATCGCCGTGCTCTATGCCGAAGGCGATATTGTGGACGGAGAGGCTCCGGAACGTGAGGTGGGCGGCGAGACGCTTGCGGCGAAACTGGCCGATTTGCGCCGGGATGAGGAGGTCAAGGCCGTGGTGCTGCGGGTCAACTCGCCCGGGGGCAGTGCGCTTGCTTCGGAGGTGATCTGGCATGAGATGGAACTGCTCCGTGCGGAAAAGCCGGTCGTCGTTTCGATGGGTAACGTAGCCGCATCGGGGGGATATTATATCGCGTGTCCGGCTGATGTGATCCTTGCCTCTCCCACTACGATCACCGGGTCGATCGGGGTATTCGGGCTGCTGTTCAATGCCGGGCAGGGATTGAAGGATAAACTCGGCGTTACGGTGGATGTCGCCAAGACCAATCCGTCGGCCGATATAGGGCTTCCGTTCCGGGAGGTATCCCCCGCCGAGCGGGATTATCTGCAACACAATGTCGAGCGAGTCTATGCAGGGTTTGTCAAGCATGTAGCCGAAGGACGCAACCTGACTGAAGCACAGGTGGACAGTATCGGCGGCGGCCGGGTATGGTCCGGCGTCAGCGCGCTTGACAACGGGCTGATCGATGCCTGGGGCGGCCTTTCCGATGCGATTTCGCTCGCGGCCGACCGGGCCGGGGTCAGCGACGATTTCAGCATCAGCGTACCGAGCCAGGCGCCCGACCTGTTCACACGCATCTTTACGCTGCTTTCGGCCCGGGCCGGCGTGGATCATTTGCAAAACGGGCTGGGCGAACTGTACCGGGAGTATGCCGGATTACAGAAGATCCTTTCACGGCAGGGAGTGCAGGCCGTAATGCCCTACCGGTTGGAAATCCGTTGAATGACTGCCGAATACTGAGTGTTCCGGTGCCGGAGAGGGGTTTTGCGCGGCATTTGCCGTGAAAAATTTGACATTCAGTCTTTTTTAGTTACTTTTGAAGATTGGAACGATTCGGTATGTTGCGTACGCTTTGGGCCGCTCCGCTGGCTTGGATATACGGACTGGTCGTCGGGATCAGGCACAAGCTTTTCGACCTGAAGATTCTCAGGAGCGAAGAGTTCGATATCCCTATTGTATGCGTCGGAAACCTCACTGTCGGCGGTACCGGCAAGACTCCCGTCACGGAATACCTGATCGAATATTTCGCATCGCGCTATAACATAGCGGTGCTTTCGCGCGGATACAAACGCAAAACGCGCGGGTTCGTGCTTTCGGATGTCCGCTCGTCGTTCCGGGCGATCGGTGACGAACCCAAACAGATCAAGCTGAAATATCCGGAGATTCCGGTGGCCGTCTGCGAGCGCAGGGTCGAAGGGATCAGGCGCCTGAGGGAGGCGCACCCCGAAGTGAACCTGATTATTCTGGATGATGCATTCCAGCACCGTTATGTCGAATCGTGGGTCAACATCCTGTTGATGGATTACAACAACCCGATCTACCACGACTCTTTCCTGCCCCAGGGAACGCTGCGCGACAGCCGCAGCCAGCTTTACCGGGCCAATTTCGTGCTGGTGACCAAATGTCCCGAAACAATCAATCCGCTTGATATGCGTATCGTTAAGAAACGGCTCGAACTGTTTCCTTACCAGTCGCTCTATTTTTCGCGGATGGCCCAGGGGTACCCGGTGCCGTTGTTTCCCGAACAGATCGGGCGTGCGGTTCAGCCTCATGATCCGGTGATCGTGATGAGCGGAATTGCGAATCCGAAACCGCTTGTAAGTGCCCTTTCACAGCATCATAAGATCGTGGGCAAGCTTTTGTTCGACGATCATCACACTTACCGCATGCGCGATATGGAGCGGTTGAAACGCATGCTCGCCGAGTCCCCGGAACATACGGCCGTCGTCGTGACCGAAAAAGATGCGGTTAAACTGACCAACCGCAAGAAAATTCCGTTGGAAATCCAGCGGAGAATCTACTATGCACCGATCCACGTGGAATTTATCGGAGACCGTGAGGAGAGGTTCTTACACCAACTCGAACAGTATGTTACAACAAATCAAAAATACAGCGTCCTTCATCCGGAATAAGGTCGATTTCAAACCCCAGGTGGGCATTATCCTGGGCAGCGGGCTAGGCGGCCTGGCGGACAATATTCAGGTCGTTGCACAACTCGATTATAAAGATATTCCGGGTTTTCCGGTCTCGACGGTTGCCGGCCATGCCGGGCGGTTGATTTTCGGGATGCTCGGCGGCAAGCGTGTCGTGGCCATGCAGGGACGGTTCCATTATTATGAAGGTTATACACCGCAGCAGGTGGTTTTCCCGGTGCGCGTGCTGAAAATGCTCGGGATCGAATACCTGTTCGTGTCGAATGCCGGCGGCGGAGTCAATCCTGATTTCCATGTCGGCGACGTGATGGTAATCACAGATCACATCAATATGATTCCCAATCCGTTGATCGGGCCTAATCCGGAAGAACTGGGGCCCCGTTTTCCCGATATGAGCGAAGCGTACAGCCGGGAGCTGATCGCGCTGGCTGACGGGATAGCCGAACGTGAGGGAATTGCGTTGCAACACGGTTGCTACTGGGGTGGAACGGGCCCGACGTACGAGACACCGGCTGAATATCGTTTTTTCCACATTGCAGGGGCCGATTCGGTGGGAATGTCCACTACCCCCGAAGTGATCGCCGCGCGGCATATGGGACTGCCCGTGTTTGCCGTATCGGTCATTACGAACATCGGCCTGTCCGGTCTGAAATCCACGCACGAAGAGGTGCAGCAGGAGGGCCGCAAGGCCCAGCAGAAAATGGCCCGGCTCTTTATTGCGCTGCTGGAAGCGTTATAACCGAAACCCGGCAGGGGATTCTGACGGGGCCGCCGATCCCGGCAGAGGCCGTAACCGGAAGGAAAGCCGGTCGGACGTGGAATGCCGGTAATGGAATAAGAAGTGAAATGATGCGCAGGCAACGAAAGCCACAAGGCGTGGCCGCGTATGGACTAGTCAATAAAAGTATAAAGCGATGATCAACAAAGTGATTTTGATCGGCAATGTGGGAGCCGATCCCGAAGTGAGAGCGCTCGAAGGCGGTGTCAAGGTGGCGCGCCTGCGGATCGCAACGACCGAGCGGATCTACAACCGCCAGACACAGGAAACCAAGGAGCATACCGAATGGCATAACGTGACGCTGTGGCGTAACCTGGCCGACGTGGCCGACCGCTTTATCCGCAAGGGAAGCCAGGTCTATATCGAGGGAAGCCTCCGCACGAGGGACTGGACGGACAAAGACGGCAATAAACGCTATGCGACCGAAATTGTCGCCAACGACCTGAAGATGCTCGGGCGCCGCGGGGATGCACCTGCCTCGGGGGCAGACAACTCTTACGGAGGATCTTATGGCGGCGCAGCGCAATCTTCGCAGTCCTCCCCTTCCCCGTCCGGCGATATTGCCGCATCGGCTCCGCAGGAAGTGGACGATCTGCCGTTCTGACGCCTGTTTGTTAATAACTGTACCGAAACATGAGTAACAACGACTGGAAAAGCCGGCTCAACGTCGTCTATTCGACCAATCCCGATTTCCAATACGAACAGGAGCAGGCCGAGACGGCCGAAACATTGCCGCCCGCACGGCAAAACCTGCGGGTTTGGCTCGAC